>ERZ724508.1406-NODE-1406-length-14362-cov-4.414972_pt1 | contig 14362 bp, 10 predicted proteins | sample MGYA00376041_ERZ724508 | MGnify/ENA primary metagenome ERZ724508 (study PRJEB28724, sample SAMN07190887) | wastewater metagenome | isolation source: effluent of sewage treatment plant in Hong Hong | place: USA: Christiansburg, Virginia | collected 2016-03-01 ...
AGTTCTTAAATTGTTCAATTATTGCAAAAAATAATGAAAAGAAATGTTCAAGAGAGGCTAAAATTTCCTCTCATACTTCTCCAAAATTTATTCAAGAAATATTCATCAATCCCTCACATTTTGCCGGGAACAATATTTTCTTGTCCACCTTCAAACGAGTTTATCTCGTAGTACTGTAACAAATTTGAGTAAAAATCGAGCTAAAAGCCTGATCTACTTAACAAAGTATTAAACGTTCAAACTGCTCACTTCATTCCTGATTTGGATACATAAAACTCAAGCAAAAATCAAGTCTTCAGCTTCAAGTCCACGAAATATATCAAACCATCTGATCGGAGCATAACTTAAAGCAGAAGTTACATTACTTAGTTTGTCGATATTAGCCACGTATTTGGATACGGCTATCAGATGAACACAGGATTAATTTGCTTCGTCTTCAATGATGGGACTAAAATGTATTTCGTGAATTCTTTGAAGAAGACGGTCACTTATCTGACATAAAAGTAACAGTAATGTACATATATATACGAAAAGATTCCTGAAGAAAGCGAAATAAAAAAGAAACTCTTCGTCCTGGAAGCTTATGCAAAATCAATAAAAAAATTTAAGTACAGTACTAATACTCAAACTAAGAGTGTGATTGTGAGCCAATACTTTAAAACAAACTCTGCAGCTGTCTTTCTATTGTCAAATCAGACCATTGAAATAATATTTAACGATAAAATGATTTTTATGCTGACCAAACACAAAATTCATATTCAAAATAAAAATTCCGATCGGTTTGAGTCCTATGAAAGTTTACAGGAAACATCTGACTTGCAAGTTCGGAAAAAGTATGCATTGGCAATGGCTGAAAAACTTTTTCATTGGTAGACAACTGAGCTTTCAAAAATTAAAAGCAAAGTGTAAGCTAACAAGCAGGGAAGTAACCATAATTAAAATGAAAATCACGGGTGGAAAAACTTTAATGCGTTACTAGATGGTTGATATTTTGAGACTGATTATAATAGAAATTTAAAAATTATCATATTAGAGCTTCACGGATAATTTAAATAATATCGAACCTCCTTTATAACAATTAATAAATAATATACTAATCTCAAGGTCTCTTAATGAATTCCTCTTCCCTCCAACCCAACGATCCTAAATTCACCTTCACGGCAGAGCTCACTCGAGCCATAAAACTGATATAATAACGAGATAGCATAGAATAGTAAACTCAGCACAATCCATCGATTAGTTAATTACCTCTGAAAGGAAATATTAAAACTATCAATAATAATCTCGCCAGGCTGTTTTAATCTAGATAGTTTCTTATCTTTGCACTCATAACATGGGATGATAAATTTTCCTCCACTCTTTCTCTTCACTACTACAGTAAGGCCAAAGGTGACAACGAGAGCAGGGAAATCCCCACCATTAAGGGCAGAATTACTGCAATGGAATTCGCCTATCCATATTAATATAAAATTTAAGAAGAAGGAATTAGCTCTTATCAAACCATGTTAATAATGGGTAATGAAGACGGATTCGTTAAAATATTGGACTTCAGGTAAAAACAATAAATAAAGTCATTTCAAATCGACACTAAGACAATTGTGGATATTAAAATCCCTCCGCCCGAATCTTTCTCCAACCATCCTATCTTTTTTGCACTAGTCTAGGATTATAGTGTCCATGTTGTTAGTATCAAATTAGGGATGGCTGTGGCCCATTTCAGGCCGACAATAATGATGTGTGATGCGAGTCTTAGCTTATCATTGCATCAATCAATGAAATATATGTTAGAAACTACAAAAGGCGGGTATATCATACTCTGGAAAATAAACTAAAATTTATATAAGAAATTGGATTAATCTAATGAGGCATTCAAATCTCAACAAAAAATCTATAATGTATTTCCAACATCAATTTTGCATTCAGCTTCAATTTAGGGATTAAAGTGGGCTAGCTTTCTAGGTGATTTTATTGCAATTATAACAACGAAGGGTGTTTTCAAAATAATTGCATTGAACATCGACGAAAAATAAGAGTATGCTGTCCTTTTGTAATATCAGATTCCGAATGGCCAAACCATCAAAGATGCTAAACTGTTCCCCAAATAAGAGTGCCTGGTAGTGGTTAGGCAAGACGGGTACAGTTCTGTTGTTTAGTGCATTTTCTACTCGCCAGAGCTACTCGTGACTAGCTTGTTCAGGATGAAAGTGCATGAAATGCCCCAATTCGATGCATTTCTTATCAGTTCCAATTTTAGATACTTATTTTTAAGATCAAGTGCCAAATTTTTTGTAGTCTATGGCAAATTTGTGGAGGAAAAAATGTTAGAAAATAAAAAGGAAAATGATAGTTTCAGATAATCAACTTTCTGAAATTCATTCACTTATTATGACTATTTTTATTTGTTTTACATAATTAATATATAAATTTCTTTGATTTCATAAATGACTCTTTCAACTAATATCAGTGATGAAATATAAATAACTAAACGCTGTCATCAGTATAGCATATCCATGACTATAATTTGGTTTTGCAAAGTTATAATATGATAAATTTCAGTAAAACTGTAAAATATTCATCTCCACTTTTGTAACATGGAATAAAAATAGCACACACTATTTATTTTTCTCAATGATTGACTATCTCATAAAATATTTTCATCTATATAATGCATATAAATATGAAAAAAACGTCTTATGATATTAAAATGGATCATAGAACTCATAAAAAAAATTTTTTCCCTTCCTAAGATCTTTACTTGAAATTATATCAAAACCTTATAGACTAAATTCCTTGTTCTTTCGACAGCTTTGAGCCAATTTGAAAAATTTATTGATGATCTATAAATCATTGATACAGATTTGTGGTGTATATCTATTTATAATGGCAAGCATTGCGGAGAGAATTTAGGGAAACAATGAAATTGACATTCTAGTTTGCCCCTCAACCCCCTACATTAAGCCAAAAAGGAGTGCTGCCCTCTTTGAAGAGGAAGAAAGCTTCACGCTTGGGGAAATATAATCCTTAGGATCATGTTCTCAAGCAAGTGATTTAGGGGAATCTGAGCTGAAATAAATATTTAGATAGAAAGATTCTATTCTTGTGTTTCTCAATCAAATGAAACTCAGGAAAAGATCATTTTGATTTATATGTTACCTTTTTACTTCCTACTATATTTAGTTTTTTTCTTAACCATATAGGAAATTCAATATTCTTATTAATAATGAAAACTAATTCATATTCTCTCATCTTCTCTTAAATAATTATTGTCTTATCCTCTTTATCTCAATTTATGAGTTGTTTAAGTTTTTTCAAGAAATTTTTCTTCCCTTCTCTCTAATCTTTGCTCATACGATCAATTTATCTTGACAGATATATGAATGGATGCTTTGGGTTTCTGAAAAATCAAATAGGTGAGCTAAAAATTATATAAGCAACTAAGATCAAAATGGATTCATCATCAAATTTATCTTTATCAAATTTCTGGATCACTGTCCAATTAAGTCTTTAAGTTACTGCTTCCGGTTGTTAGGTTGATTTTTGGGAGCTTCTAGTTATCAAAATTAGAGAAACGATATTGATCAAAATCGAAAAAGTTTGGGTTTAAAAATAAAGAAAAATCTGGGCTAATCTGTCAAAGATGGAATAAATTAAGATAAAGATTATGAGATGGGCACTTAAAATGATATAAATTTTATTTTGGGTCTCCATAATATTTATTAAGTCTTATTTTTAAATTAGATAACTGAGCTTTAAATAGCCTCCTTATCATTCAAATTGAAAATAGGTCAGAATTGGAATAATCAAAAACAAATAATAAATCATAGTTACTTCTTCTCTAAAATATGTTTAAAAACCTAGATTGACTCCCAGTCTCCTATACCTTCGATGCTGTACTTAGTTTCAATGAGTCCTGGCTGCTTAACTTCAATAGATTTGATACGTCTATTTTTTGTTAATGTAGAAGTTATGTGCTCTGGTAAGACTCTCCTAAATTGTCCTGAAGTTAACGGCTACAGAATCAGTTATCTGGAGACAGGGTCGTATGCTATCCCTTTTATTAGTCTCTTTGAGACTCTACGAAAATAAAATAAAGGAGTTAGAAATACTAGGCAAACTAGAGGAGTAGCAAGAGCGTAAGTTTGAGCTTTCTCAGGCTGCTTCAAATATTTTTGATACATAAGATAGGGAAAAGCTGTTAGACCTACAAAGGCAATCAAATAAATCTGAGTCTTGGCTGTACCCATTAGAAATTTAAAGTACGAGTTAATTCCCCACAGGTTCAATTGGCGAATATTTTGTTATTTTATGTGATTCTTTAAACTAGAAAGAGATTAGCTATCTACATGTTTGTTATCTTTAATTTTTCTGAATATTTGTTCGATATCCATAAACTTAATTAATATTATAAACATAAGATATAATTTTAAATAATAATTATTCTGAAATTCTTACTTGATCTTAAAATAATCATTCTTCCTTATTTACCAATGATGGGAGCACTCCAGTTAAGGTTGAGTCTGATGAATATTGGTTGAGTTTGAGATCTTTTATACCCAATGAGTTATAGATCTTTTCTGCAGCATCGATTTTGTATTTTTTAAAAGATTTCTCATCGTAGAGTTTATCCATTTAAATTAATCTCTTCTGAGCTTCAAGGTTAAAATCTTGTTTATCTTTTTCGATTTGTTGAGAATTTTTAAGTCTCTAAACTTCTTTTTCTTGCTCATTTTTAATTCTTTGGATCTGAATTTCTCTTTCTCGAGCCATTTTTTGAATTTAAAGATCATTTTTTCCACTCAAATAGCTTTCTTCTTGGATTTTTCTTTTTAATTCTTGCTCATAGTTCATTTGGAGTCTTCGTGTCTCGTTGGTTTCATTTTTTTCGAACATTTTTAACTCTGAAGTTTGACGAGATTATTGGGTTTTTTAAAGGCTATTCAATTCGATGAGCTCAGCTTTTAATCTAGTTTATTGTCTGAATTAAGCTTGGAGATCTTTGAAAAGCTTATCTGAGCTTATTTTAACTTAGGTGATTTCAACACTCTCTAGCCATATTCCCCACCCTTTAAATTGATCTTTTAGTTACTTTTGCATATTAACTCTCAAGTGATTCCTATTTCTCATGACCTAGTCAATAGTCGAATTGGCAATTAAATTTCTTAAAACGCCCTCACTTAGAGCTCTGACGCTGTCGTTGGCATCGCATCCCTGTAAGTATTTATAGCATCTGAAAGGTCCGTCATCATCCCTATAAATTGACCAAAAAGCAAACCCTTCAATAATGATTCCTTGCATTTATACTGTAACATTATTTGCAGAAAAATAAACTCTTTATACTTTGCTTGGAAATGTAACAATTGTATCGAGGGGGCCTTTATAAGTCTTGAGTCCAACTCCTGCTTTGACCATTTTTCCATTTCTAATAACCAACAACCATTAATTAGGTTTAGCTTCAACCCATCTTCTGTTTAAATGAATCAATAGGCATAGGACTGAGACTAACAATGCGACTAGCCCATACACCCAGAGGGGAGGTGTTGTGACAACAGTGTGTACTCCCACGAATAAGCCTTTGGCTACATCGACTCCAGTTTGTAATGTTTAGTGCAAAATTGTTGAAAATGAGCTTGCATCTGCATCATCGTTGACTGTGTTGGCCATATCTTTTATAAGATTTATTAAATATGATGTATTAAAATGAAGGAATGTATCGTTTCATTAAATAGCAAAAGGACAAATTTTATATTTAAGTTTCAAAAAGATAATAATCACATTAAATAACTTAAAATGTTAGTGACATTCTTATTAACCTATTAATAAATCAATATATATTTAAATCTAATGCAAAAAGCAGTTCAATAAACATCACATGAAATGAATGATTGGCTTTTTTCATTTTCTGAGTCGGGGCTCAGTTCCACTGGCGAAATCGAAGCCATCGCAGAACAATGCAATTTATTCAGACCTCCAACAATTATATTTGGATTAAATTATTGTAAAATAAAACACAGAACCAAAGGGTTCCAACTTCTATTCAATGCTGAGGAAGCCCTCAAGTTCATAAACTACGAGCATAGAAAAAATAACTATTACGCTGCAAATTAAGAACCAAAGTCAAATGGCATCTCATATATCCCACCCAAACTACAAATAAAACACGCTTAAAAATGGAAATAGTTGGGAGTCCCAACGCATATCTAACTAACTGAAGTTGAATAAATTTCAGACAGTTTTTTTGTCAGTCCTTTCAAAGGTAAAATTTAAAATATTTTCAAAATTTAAAGAGTAAATTAATCTGTAATTCCCATTCATAAGTTAGGCCCTCAAAATTAAATGAGATTTTATAAGCAAGGTTCTCTGTATGAAGATTAACTTGATGATAATGGCCTTATCCAGTATTAATATAAGCTGAGGACGATGGCTGATGGGAATTGGTTTATTCTTACCCGATGCTATGTCAGAGTAGATGATGTTGTCGTCATGATTCTAGACACCAGGGTGTACTGGGAAGAGGGGTGGAATAAAATTGCCAGGCAGTTTATGGTCAAATAGGCCAAATGGAGCTAATTAAAGGCCAAAGGATTTGATACATTGGGCGGATGGACAACCAACCCTCATCAATCTCATATGGTGTATGAATATTTGGCTGAGAAATTTGTATAAAACGAGTATATACATTTTGCGGAAAATCCAGTCTGATGATAAGTCAATAAGTAGATTAAGAAATAGAAAATTATTATTCGAATAATCAAGGTAAAATAGTTTAAAGCTTAATACCAAACTAAATTTTTTTCACCTTCTCTCTCAGTTATTACGGATACGCAGTTTTAATTCTTTTCTTTTATATTTACCTCCTCTTTTCGGCCATTTCATTCGGGTTGCTGCTCATTATTTTGGGAAGTTTTATTGATTAGTTTTTCCATGATTATTGCAAAAGTAATTTTGACAAATATTCTTTTGTCCCTTTGTATATGTCTTTGAAATGTTATTGTTTAGCTAATATCCCCAATTAAACATTCGATTGAACTCTTGTCCTTTCTGATTTGAAGGAGCTTCTTTGAGTCAGAGCTATTTATTATTTCATAAATTTAACAGAATCTTCGTACTCCTTGATGAGAAATTACTTTGATCTGATGTCTAAAAATTAAGGGAAATCATTCATTTTCGGCTTATATCCAGTTTAAGCAAGCTTTTCCAAGAAGATCCTGACACCATTACTTAAGTAATACCCAAATTTAATCAAATTTATTAGAAGGGCTTTCTTTTATTCTTTTAGCTTCGCCAATTAGAATTTTATTTTCTCATTCTCGACATTCCTTTCTTCTATTTATTATTTTAAGCTCACAATATTTTATTTTATTGTATTTATCTTCTCCCCTTGGCTAGTTTCCATATTCCCTCTTTTTCTTCTTGACCCTTTCTCTCGCTATGTTGATTTCTCCATTTTTATTTTTTCTATTTATTTGAAGAGTTCATGGGTTTGTTTGTACTTGTTTTTGATTAGTTGCTCCATTTTCTATATATATTATTCATTGGATTTAATTTTTTTATCTGTTTAGTTTAAAATTTTCTTTAGTATTTTCGACCATCCATTTACTTTCTCTCTCTCGATCTTGTTATTATACTATTCGGTTTTACTCTTAAAATAATTCCATAGTTTATCTTATATGATGATATCTTCTGAATCTCTCCCTGTAAATTATTCTTTTCTTGTGTCAGGGTCTATTGTGTTATGTTTTTATAATGATTTCTATAATTATACTAAGCTATCCTAATCAGGTTTCTACTTTATCCATCATATTTACGATATTCTTTAAGCTGTGCAATCTTGCGCGAACATTTTCTAGTCTTTTCGGCTTTTTGTTTACCATCTCAAGAGTAGTCATAATAAAATTATTATTTTGTTATAAAAATACATTAATGAAGATAATTTACGACAATGAATCATCCAATAATGTCATAGTTGTAAGACATTGACATTGTTACCAAGTTTTTCTCCCCTATTCAGTGATTAAACTGGCCCTCCAGATTTGAGCTTGCAATTCAGTAACTTTTTCAGATCACTAAACATTCTCTTTTGTTACATACTTGGGCCATGTTTCTCAGCTATTGATTGTCTCTCCATTGTGAGGACTCCAATCTATTTCTCACCTTCTGATACTTTCTTTTTTACATAATCTTGAAAACTAGAAGCTCCTATAAACCCTTTTCCTGATCCTTTTAAGTTGGCAGATTATTCATTTAGTCGGTTTACTTTTAATTACAGTATTTAGTTTTTGAACTTATTTAGCTGAATTTTAGTGTCTAAACCATACACCTCTGTTTTCAACCCTTATATTCTTGTTTCAATTTACTTCATATCTTCCTCAATCTTATTAGTTGTCCCCAAGAAACTAACCTTTTTTGTCTTATATTCATTCTAAACTTTCTCAAATTCGGAAAGGACTGTCTTTTTCTCTTACAGCTTTGGAGCCAAGTTAGCTTTTAATTTCTTTCCTTGCTCTATCAGCTTATCAATTTGCCTATTTACCTCTTCCATTGATGCATTTTCTAAGTTATTATCAGCAATTTTCTAACCTCCCACAAGATCGTAAGTTTTTTAAAATCTTTGTTTCTGTTATTTCAACATTTGCAAAGTTCTTTATAAGATGGTTCTCTCCCATTTAATCTATTCAATTTCTGCCTTAGATTTTGTGTATTTGACTCTTTTCTCTTTAATTTCGTTTATATAATCTTCAAGTTTATTTTTCTTGAACCCTGCTCCTTTCAATTTATTTATTTGCTCTTCTTTCTTACGAATTTAACCCTCAAGTCTCGACATATCTTATTCCTCCCTTTTTAAAGACTCTTGAGTCTGTTATTTTTTCTTTGTGACTAAGCCTGCCTGTCCTTTATAAATTGCAAGCTTGTCATCTTTTGATCCTTATTTTGATAGTTTTTATTACATTTGTTGAACTGTCCTTCTCAGTCCTGCCATTGTATTTTCAAGCATCATCAGTTAATTCTGAGTAATTGGAGGCTAAGCTAACAGTTTTTCAGTTGATTGAAGCTTTTTAAGTCGTTAATTGTATTCAACAGTCATTCTTTCTCGAACGATTTATCTATTTTTTCGCACTTAATTTTTAAGAGCCTGTACCATTTGTTCTGGAGAATTCTATGGAGCTAAGCTTTTTCTTGCATCAACTAAAGATTGTTGTAAAGACATTAACTGAGCTTCAGCGCTTTCCAGTTGACTTCTTTGAGATTGTATTTTTTTTACCAAAGTATCCTAAACTTCTTGTTATTTCCTTAATAGGGTAGTAGCTTGCAACATTGGTGCTAATTATGGTTTACCTCCGTGCTTTGATTTCATTGAGGTTATTCTTGTTGTTAATTGTTATTTCTATTGCTCAAGTTTTTGAATTTCTTTTTTAAGTTCTGAAGGATTCTACATTAAAAACTAATTACTAAGGATGTTTATTCAATTGATTCAAATTATTCATGGGCCACCTGAAATTCTACCTGAAGCTCTTTACACTTTTCGTTTAATTTCTTTATTTAAGGATCTCCAGAAAATTATTGAGGAACTCCAATCAGTACCATAAATTTAGCAAGATATGCTCTTTTACGCAATGTCTTAAAGTTCTTTAATAAGAAGAAATAAATAGGATAGATGATCTTTCGATCTCCATTTAGAAGTCCATTTTCCCACTCAGGAGTAAAATCACATTCGTATGAAAGTACCCTTAAAAACTAAGTGACCTGATATATGATCTCAGGGGGAGGAGTTTGCTTAGCATTGAGATTGATTTAAGAATTCAAATTTTTAAAAATCTTGAAGACGAGATCGCCCAGTTAGAATGTGGACATTTAATCAAGCCCAACAAGTGTTATATTTTCTTGGAATGGAGCCTCGTTGAGTAGAAGAACAATTTCTTTGATGTCATCAGAGGCAATAATTTTTTTTTGGATGAGGGTTGTTTCGGGGGCTGCCATATTCAAATGTTATTTGAATTAGATCTATAATATTATGACTAATGTGAAACTGACCGATAAATTACATATAAAAATTGATAACTTATTTTTAAATTAATATTTTAATCATCTCCACCAAAGTTATGCCAGGAATCATTTAACTACTTTGCGAGTGTAACAGATGCTATTCTTAAAATAATTATTATAAAAATGATGATGGAAAAATCACTTAAACTTATTTTAAAATTTTCTTCTGACTTCTTCATGTTTGAGAGGGATTAGCTTTTAAATTGGGATTTTGATTATTTTCATCTTTGATTCAGTAATTTCAGGATTTTCTACGAATATGTTTTTTCGCTAAAGAGCAGGTAACCTCAAATTAATTCTTTCAGTCGCATTATTTCCATGGTCTAAAGTTCGGTCTTTAAAGATACTGAGTAATTTTTAATATACCTTTGCTGTATCAAATTGATGTTTTATTTTTATTTGTTTTTGGGGTCTGTCGCATGGACTTCTTTCTTGCCATTGCTGATAGGCTCAATTTCCGATCTGTTTTTTCGAAACGCGTTTGCCTCCACATTTTGAATGGTGGACTTGGACATATGGTCAGCACCAGAGAATAAATGTCTTTGGTAGAAGTATAAGGTACGTAATTTTTTTATCCCTGGCTTGTATTTTCTTCTTGAGTGAGGCATTGATCCGCCTATACTCTGTAATTTATTTGGTTAGTTCGTCGTGGTCTCGGTTGTAGATGTCAAAGGAGCTGGGAGTTTAAATCATGTTTTACTAGTTAATTAATGTATTTCTTTATGTAAATTAATTATTTGAATAACAAATATTCCACTGTTGGTGAATAACTCCAATTTAAAAAAGATCGACAAAAAAAGAAGAAGAACATAGAAATTCACTAAATTTAATTAATTTGAATCATTATAATACTTAAAGTTAAAAATAATAATAGATAAGAAAACGTGTGCACTCAATGTCAATCGAAGAAAAACAATAGTACTTGAGGAAGGAAATAGTCGATAACGGTTTAGACGCTGAACAATTTTATGAGTTCTGGCAAACCTTCGGGATAGGTATCTATCCATTCACTATTTATAGATTTAAATAATGCTACCATGGATGATGTTGTTTCCATTGTCGCTGAATTTCAAACCAGCAACAAAAAGAAAGAGGAAGAGGAAGATTAATTTGGAGATTATGTGGAGCCTGTACATAACTAGCATCAAGATTCTAATTTTTATCAGGACATGAACTGGGATTTCTTAGCCGACAAGCCCAATGATAATAAATAGCAAAAAGAAAAGAAATAAGAAACTGGTCCCAAAAATAAAAAGTAAGAAAAGCCTTCAAAAAAATAGCAAACTAATTTACTTGAGTAAATATATCATAATTTAAGAACTTCTCCAACAAAACTGTCATCAGGGGTAGATAAAAGGTCAAAAATAAGTACGGAGATTTTACCCACCACAAAATAAAATAGAGTCCCCAAGTAAGCTCCACTTATTTCACTTGATGAATCAAATAATATAAATAATGTGACCTTTCAATAAGTAATAAAAGACTCTCAATCAGTAAAAAAAAGCTGTCTGAAGTTGCAGCCCAATATCCTGGAGCATCATGCGAATGTGTAGATTTTTATCACCAAGTAATTCTCAAACTATTTAGATATAAAGAAATAACTGAATAGAGTACAGGTATTATTAATAAACTTTGGAAAGGAACTTACTTATTATTTACAATCAAAACAATTGGTCGGAATAAACAAAAAGCTATCGGAATATCATGGGAAGTTCAAAGACAGCACACTGATTTTTAATGGCTAAGAAATACCATGATTAAAATGCATCCCGGCCTAGTTGTCCCACCTCTTCCAGCTGTAGTTAAATCAGTTGACCAGCTCAATGGATATCAAAGAAAGTTATAAAGTTTTCTACTTGACAGCTTTAACTGCCCTGAGCTAAGAAACTCCAAATATTTCGAAGTATTTTTATCTTATGCCTCTGCGAAAGATTTTGAAGTGTTTAAAAAAAACTGCTAAAATGCATCAAAGCCAAAGTCTTTAGACCATGTTCTGAATATGTAAGGACAAATTTCACTCCTATACAGTAATAAATTAGATGGTTATTCTGAGGGTCTTCAGAATTTCCTGACAAAGACTTCTCTCCATTTAAAAAAGTACAAATATTTTGAATATAGCGTAAAGACTTTAATAAAGCAAATCGATGAGTTTTATTCCAGCATCTCAATAAAATATAAATAGCTATCTGAAGTTTTTACTAAAATGTCATAATAATCGTTTTAATTCAGTGAAGAAGAGTGCTACCCAAAACTAACTTAAACTTATAAACAAATCTCTCAGTTGGCCAACCACCACTCATACTTTTGTATGCTGGAAAAATAATTTTTGGAAACTTTTATGTTCTCACATTTCGCTTATGAAAAAGACAGAGTCTAAAATATGCAGAGTTTAATAACAAGGAGAAAAACTTTCACAACATAATTTGCAAAGCCAAAACATCAAGTGTAGAAGCCTGTTTAGACCACAGGGACATCAGTGTTTGGAAAAATTGCCGGACTATTTGGCGAGAAGATTTCCACAATTGATGTACCCGCATCTGATACTGTTACTTTGAGAGATCAAGTCGGCTATTATAATTCTCAATTGCTGAAAGAAAGTATAAGATGCATATAAGGAATGATAGCCTCTCATGTAAACCATTTTTCGACTTACGGCCATTCGAGAATAGACAATGTAGAAGAGATGCAAAAGCTATGGTCAAAAATTTTAGTGGAACTGAGTAAACTGAGCAGAAAGTGAGATAGCAATGCGAATCATGTTGATGATTAAACAATAGGCACTTATATATAAATTAATAAAGTATAAATTAATTAAAATTATTAAAATGAAATAATACCAAATACAGTTCACCGAGACAAAGTCTCGTAAAACACTGTCAGATCTAAAGCTAAAGCGGACGATTCAATCCAACGAATAATAAAAATAACTCACAAAGATAAATAACAGCGTAAAATTTCGAGCGCCCAAACTATCGCCCATCATTGGTGAGATTACTGTAATCCCAATCAAACCCGAGTCTATTTTAGTCAAATAAATTCTCTTGGGAAAGCAATTACTCAAACTGGAGGGCGGAGTGTTGACTCACTACCGAAATAAAAGAAATCTTTACTCCAAGCTCGGAGATAAATACATTAAAACTGAAAACAGAGAATAAGTTGTTGGAGAGTCAAGAGATTTGTTGGCGACTATGGAGATAAATCAAACCTAACCAAAACAAAAATAATAAAAAAAAACATCCATCACAAGTCCAGTGAAAGTACAAAAGAAAAACCTACCTAAGCTCGAAATATAAAAATTTCTCTCATAAAAGTTAGATCGACCTCTCCTATCATCAATGCACATAAACCTTCGTAATATAAAATCTCTCCATTATTTTATTTTGCAACATGAAACAAAAACTCATATAATTGCTCACCGATCTAAAATTAAGATCTAAGTCGCCAGCCTCACTAAAATTATGACTTTTTATACCGTCTATAAAATTTGCTTACAATTTTTTATTAATATCAAAAATACTGAGATTTAAATCACTCAAAGCATGACTGAAATTTCAGGAACTACTGCTCTTTTGGAAGAAAATCAAGTCTATAATCTAGAACAACTTTTGTATGGCCTCATGCTTCCAAGTGGAAACGATGCTGCCCTTGCTTTAGCCATTTGGGGAGGCAAAATGTTAAACTCATAAAAAAATAACAATAGTCCTTTAAAAAAATTTGTGGAAAGGATGAATTAGGAGGCCAAATAATTGAAAATGTTGGATACATGTTATGGAAACTGCCATGGACTACCCCACAAAGATAACAGAACTACCTGCGAGGATGTTGCTAAATTATGTTCATCTTGCCTATAAATTTCTTTATTTAGAGAAGTTGTTAATACAAAAGTGTATAAGTTCAAATTTTATCACACTGTGTTTAAAAAAAAGTTAGCTTCGCATTGGTAAAATACCAATAAGTTATTGAGAAGACCTGGGTTTATCGGGATCAAAACAGGGATTACTGTTACAGCAGGTCCTTGTTTGGCCTCAGCCTATTAATTCTTAGGAAAAACATATATTGTAATAATAGCAAAAAGTAATAAACCATCTCGAAGATTTTCATAGACAAGGAAGTTATTAGCGCACTGTCTGGAGCGAATAAATCATGGGCGACAACTAACAGAGGATGAATAAAAAACATTAAAAAAATTAAATAGGGCGAATGAGGATGTCGATAGTGATTACAGCGATTAATAAGTGGAATTTAATTTCTCCTCCTATAGCCCATCATAGATTAAGCGCAGGAATCGCATTCTAACTCAAATATGAATTATATTTATTTT
>ERZ724508.1407-NODE-1407-length-14353-cov-11.891313_pt1 | contig 14353 bp, 10 predicted proteins | sample MGYA00376041_ERZ724508 | MGnify/ENA primary metagenome ERZ724508 (study PRJEB28724, sample SAMN07190887) | wastewater metagenome | isolation source: effluent of sewage treatment plant in Hong Hong | place: USA: Christiansburg, Virginia | collected 2016-03-01 ...
CCCAAACCCCAAACCCCAAACCCCAAACCCCAAACCCCAAAATACAAATTTAAAATAATACTATTTATAATGAATAAAAACTTTAATTCGGACCACTTAATATTATAAGAAAAACTAGAGTTAGAGTTTTAAATAGCTTCAAAATATGGTCCTTATTTTGGAATATTTATCTTTCCAGTAACAAATAATGCTTAAAGTAATATTACTAGCTTGGGACTGTTTTATTATCATCAAAGAAGGCCTCTATCAAGATGGTATATTTAGGTTCTTAATTTAGTTCTAAGACAGCTATCCATTTGACTACCCATCTGTAACATTTTTACCCAGTATCTATCATCCATTAGTTGATTCTGAAGGGAGACTAGACATAAAGATAATAAGCTAAAATGAGATCATAACCGACAATGATAATCTTAAAATTCTTAACCTATTATCTAACATAAAATCCTTATTTTATTAAGCAATTTTTCTAGGCAACTAAGACTCCTATAACAATGAGGCAGGTATAACGTATAACTAGAACATAAATTAATTTTAAATAAATGCTTAGAAATGTGGCCAAAATGCATACTCTGATTTTCTCAATCTTCCAGAAGAATGTGAGTATAAATTTGACATGCTTAGATAAACTCCAAAAGAAATTATTGAAATTTTAGGAAAAGACTTAAACTCTGATTAAAAAAAAAAAGAAATTTTAAAAATCATGCAAAATAAAAAAAAAATATAATAAATAAATTAAATAATATTTTTTAAGTATAGTGTTGCTTTTCTGCTTGAGAAATCTTCCATAAAATAACTATTGTTAGGATAAGAATGAATGCGCTTGCAGAGATTATCAGGGCTGTTGCAAACCTATGGCTCTTTTCTTAAAACATATTTCAAGCCTTTAAAACTTTGTCAATACTATTTACATAATTATTTATATTGTTTTTGTTTAGGAATTATACTAGTTCTTTTTGCTCATTGACAAACTTTAAAATTGATCCATTTTCCTCAAAGGCTAAAATCTTCTCCATTGTTAGCTCTACTTGGCTGAGATTTTTTTCTAGTTTTTTTAGCACTCCATTCTTATCGATGTACTAAATGGTCTAAACAAACTACTATTAAAAGGACTCTTAATTTCTGTTTAATTACTGAAGAAGATTTTGTATTTAAATCAGTCATGGATTTGTGCTTGAGTCTCTATTCTCTATTGTGTTGTAAGCTCTGAAAATATACTCCTAAAACTATCAGCTACCTTTATAGAAATCCTTAACATAAATTTTGAACATATTTGATTTATTTGAAAGCTGATTTTATACCTTGAGAAAAGATCTTAATTTTCCTTTGTTATTTCTTAGGTATTTGTTATAGCTTTCTATTTGAGCTAAAATCTCATCATTTAAATGATGTGAGACTACATACTATTGTTCTTTGGAAATTAAGTGCTTATATTCATTAAGTTCAAAGTTTTTTATTAAAATCTATCTTGACTATATGCTTGAGGAATACTACTACAAAGCCAAGTAGATCTAATTATCCTTAAGCTCATACTATAAGTCTGTGTATTCAAAACAGGATTGGAATGTTTCTTAGTTCTCTTTTTTGTAATTGATTTACATCTCACCTTAAATCATGTTAAAGTTGATCTAGAACTCAACATGCTGATTATTTTCAGGATCAATTTAGCATACATTTCTTTAATGACTATTTGTTTGCATAGTTTTTACATATTCTTGAGAAATTTGAACCTAGGAGGCAAAATACTTATGGTAGACCTTATAGTAGTTCTTATTATCTTTTATGTTAATAAATACAAATAGGACTAAGCCTTATAGAAATACAGTGTCATCCTTAAGATATTCCGGGCCTAGATAAACAGGCTCTTCAGAAAGTTATAAAATTAAACAATTTGTTTCTTATTCTGTAGAATAAGAATCAGCTTAGATTAAAAAACCAATTCAAAAGAAATCATCATATGGCAGAGCCTTATTGTGTATTATAAGACTTTTTTATTCATTTGGCTTTGTTCTGAAAATTATGTCATTTTATGAGGACTCTACTTGACCTAAGATTTACCATGGAAAATCATCTTAATTTTTTTTCATAGAGTCAAATAAATAGTCCTTATTTATTTAAAGTGAATTTGGACCAAAAAGATCTTCGCTTAATAGCATTATCTTCCAGCATGATAATAAAATAACAAGTCATATAAAAACCATTTTATAATAAATTTTATTTATTTATATTGCTTGCTGTGCAGTTGAATGGCTCAGGTCCATCTATCAAGAGACTAGAACATAGTACCTTTAAAATTAAGATCTTTCACTAACTCATAAACTTCTAAGTCTTTTTATGTAGGCTTAAGAGCATCACTTTCTAGGTACATATTTTGCTTCAATATTTTTTCATAATTTTTCAAATTTTCAAATGAGATTTTTTCATTTGATTTTTATTTGAAATCTTCCTCAGATTTAAAGAGCCCTTTTAGATTATGTTTCTTCTCAACTTCTGAAATTATTGAGTCTATTTCAAAGCTTAGGATATTTTAGAACTCTTCAAAGCTCATAGATCCCAAAGGCACATCCATGTCTCTTTTTCTCACATTGACAGTTTGATTTTATACCTCTTCTTTTCCAATAACTAAAATATAGTTAAATTGGCTGAGCTGAGAATTTCTTATTTTCTTAGCCAAGGATGAGTTAGAGTCATCGATCTCAACATAGAAGCCTTGTTACTCCAGTCTGTTCTTGATTTGCTAAGCATAGTTCTCATGCTCTTTGGATACAGTGCAAATAGAGACTTATCTTGGGCTTAACCAAAATGGCCATTTCCCTCCAAAATGCTCTATCAATATAGCCATGCATCTCTCAATAGATCCTAGTATAGCTCTATGTATAACAAGTGGTCTTTCAAACCCTGTTTTTAGTTTTTTAGGTTATGAATAAAGTTCTTCTTCAGTGAGCTCTTTTTGGTCATGAGCTTCTGGGCAACAGCCCTAATCATTTTAACATACTTCTTATTAATCTTAATTGTTTACTTTTTCTTCTTCTTCAGCATTTTGACTAGCTTTATATTAAAGATTAAATCTCTATGGAAGATTAAAGTCCAGTTAAAGAGTTCCAAGTTAATGTTGTCTTCCAAAACAGTCTTTGACCTTAATATCTATCTTAGGGCCATAGAAAGCACCGTCACCTGGATTAAGCTTCCATTTTCTTCCAGTTTTATCTAAGACTTTCTCAAGTTGTTTCTCAGCATTGTCCCACATCTCAATGCTGCCAATATGCTATTAAGGTCTTGTGGAGAGTTCAAATGAGTACTAGAAACCAAACAGGCTGTAAACATAGTCTATAAACTCTAGAGTGGCCAAGATTTCTTGCTCAATTTGATCAGGTCTACAGAAAATATGAGCGTCATCTTGATGGAACTTTCTTACTCTTGTTAAGCCAGAAAGTGCTCCAGAAAGTTCATTTCTATGAAGGACTCCAAAATCAGCAATTCTCAAAGGCAAGTCTCAGAAGCTTCACAAACTAGAGCCAAATATTAAGCAGTGTGATGGACAGTTCATAGGTTTAACTCCAAACTATTCTCCTTCATCTGTGTTGACAAAGAACATGTCATTGGCATACTTGAAGAAATGACCACTGGTTTTCCAGAGCTCATTTTTGAACATTGTAGGTGTGTTGACCTCTGTGAAACCTCATAAGTAGTATTATTTTCTCATAAGCTCTTAAAGTCAGTTGAAGATTCTGGTTCCATGCTGAAGGAAGAAAATGCAGCCAGGAGCCATGTCATTTATCATGAATAGTTTTTGTTGCTCACCAATAACTCTATGGTCTCTTTTCTTGAGCTCTTCTTTTATTTTAGTATATTCCTTAAGCTGATCCTTGCTTGGGAAAGATATTGCATAAATTCTCTACAAAGAATCAAGGTTTTAGTTTCCAAGCCAATATGAGGCAGAGTTACTCTCTATTTTAAAAGCTTTTATTTTCTAGCTATTGTTTACATGAGGGCCTGTACAAAGGTCCACAAAGTCACCTACTCTATAAGCTGAGGTCATTTGGTCATCACCAATCTTTGAGTTTATAAGCTGTACTTTAAACGGATTGTCAGCTAGTAATTCTAAGGCCTCTTGCTTGGTCAATATGACTTATTAGAATGGTGATTTAGAGCTTATTATTTTCTAAACCTGGTCCTCAATCTTTGTGTAGTCTTCATTGAGAACTTTTTGATCACCCATAAAACAGTCATAGAAAAATCCTTCAGTCAAAGGAGGTCCATGAGTCAAGAAGCCTCCATAAACATTCTCTAAAGCTCAGCCTAATAAATGAGCACTTGAGTGCCAGAATGTTTGCTTTCCTTCAGGAGTGTTGAAGTCTAAGAGTTCTAAGCTACAATCACCTTCTAAAGGAGTGTTCAAGGAAATTAGAGTTGATTTTTCTTAAATAGAGTTTTGTTCTTCAGAATCAACATCGGCTATTGGACCAAATATATTGGAATATCTTTAAGTATATGTAACCTTGGCAACAATAGAACTGTCAGCTAGTTTTGGAGATATTCCTTTGGCAATTTCAATAGGAGTTGTAACAAGTTAAGTTCCTTATATAATTCTACCATCGGGCAAGCTTATATTGATTTCTTGTTTTTAAACGCTTTGAATTTTTTCTGTTTGTTTTTCAAGAAATTTGTCAAAAAGTTCAAGTCTTTTTTTTACTTGAGTTTCTTTGAGTCTTACTTTAAGATCAGGACACAATACTCCTTCGGTTATTTTACCTTTTGTTTATTATATTGTTCTTGACATGAAATTATAAAATTTAATGTAAAAAATTAATAATAAAATTAAAAGTATTATAATAAGAAAATAAATAATAATTACTAAATTGCTTATAGTAATAAAACAATTAATAATATTTAGTTATTTATTATAGGCTCTCGAAATGTTTTCCTTTTACGAGAGTTTTGCCGCTAATAATAATTTATTCTTCATTCTTAGGATCTTAGGCTTTAGCTTATAACTACTCTTAGAAATACTGACGTTCTTCTGGAGTCAATTACTAGCCATCATTAACTAACATTACACAATTGGTCACTATATAAATGACTACTTTTTCATTCTTAATTTCATGTAGATAATTTCCTTTGGAATTAAACAGGAAATTATTATCAAATAGCTTCACAGTCTTCTTAACAGATTTTTATATATAATCAAGCTTATCTTAAAGACTCTTTAATAACTCAGGTGACTGCTAGTCAACCTATACTAGTACCACTATATGATCATCAATAAGAACTCCAGCCTCTTTTCTAGACTTCTAAATTCTATTGACAATCTCTCTTGCAAGATAATCCTTTTTCATTTCTTCATCAATATTTAAATCAAGCTAATAAACAAAGTTTTCATTTCCAGCAATGATTTCCTTCTCGCTTCCTTTAGCAACAATTTCTACACTTAACAGCAAGCACTCCTCATCGAGATCAATCCTCTCTTTATTCTCTTTATAATCTATTTCTATACTTATACTTCTTTTGCTTACAAATTCTTCAATTTATTCTTAACTCAAGTTCTTGATCTTTGGAAAGATGATAGCAAACTTTGCCTTGTCCTCAAACATCTCTTTAAGCTTCTCTATGTTTGGCTTCATTGAGATGTTAACAAACTTATTGAAATCCTCACCAATACAAAGCTCTTAAACATTTGCATGCTCTAATATATAGGGTCTCATTTCTTCAATACTTAAAAGATCATATGCTTTCTTGGCATGAACCTTAAGCATTTTAAGAGGCTGTTTTTTTGAGATTTTTGCAAACTCTCTTTCCTTTCTTATTGAGCTTATGAGCTCTTAGAAAATACTTACTGTATGAACAAGCTCTTTATTTTATAAAGACTTATTTGGCTATGGCATGTCTAATAAATGAATGCTTATTTATTTCCATTATGACCCTTCCTTCATTATCTTCTAAAGATCTATGTAGAAATACTCCACAATAAAAGGGATATAAGGAGCCATGGAGATTATGCAGTTCATAAAAGCATAAATTAAAACATTAAGAGCATTTTAAGTGTCTTCAATTGAAACTTAGCCTTTGAATCTGCTCTTGTTCATGTTGACATACCAGTTACTAAGGTCATGTAGAAAAGTAAGCTGTTTCTTAAGCACTTAATAGAGTCTGTAATTGCCAAACTCCTCATGAACAAAGGCCAGTATATCCTAGACTCTGGCAAGAATCCATTTGTCAAAAGTATTGGTGAATTGGTAGGGATTTTTCTCATCAAACAAATCATTGTTAAAGACAAAGGATTTTTGAGTCTGGTTTTCAAATCTATTTATTTCTTAATTTATAAGCCTCATTAGCTAATACCATGGTAGGAATATATCCTTGATCAATGACTAAACTCCCTCGTCTTTGAACTTAAGATCCTGGCCCTTAACCAATGGAGAGTTCATTAAATAGAGTCTAAGAGCATCAGCACCATATTATTTAACTATCAGCATTGGATCAGTAAAGTTTTTCTTAGATTTAGAAAGCTTCTTTCCATCTGCAGCTCTAACAATGCCATTGACAATAAGATTCTTATAAGGACAAGTATCAAATAAAGCTGTGCCAATTACATTAAGAGTATAGAACCATCCTCTTGTTTGATCAATTCCTTCTCCAATAAAATCAGCTGGGTAAACCTTTTCAAATTGCTCAAGACTCATGTGATTAGGAACACCTTACTACGCATAAGGCATTGAGCCTGATTCAAACCAGCAGTCAAAAGTCTCAGGAATTCTCTTAAGCATTCCCTTACCTTATTTAGACGGAATCTGTATATGGTCTATGTTGTGCATGTGAAGGTCGGTTATTTGAGTATCTTAAGGTAGGCCTGCAAGCTCAATAAGCTCTTTAACAGAACTAATAACAACTATTTCCTCATAGTCTTCTGAGGCCCAAATTGGTATAGGGTTGCCCCAGTATCTGTTTCTTGAGAAGCACCAGTCATTGACATTTTCAAGCCATTTTTAAAATCTCTAATGTTAGGCAAACTCTGGCACCCATTTAGCCTTAAGATTATTGACCAAAAGTCTTTCCTTGAGCTCAGTGACTCTGATAAACCAACAATGAACAGCCTTGTAAATGAGTGGCTTTTCGGATCTCCAACACATTGGATAACTATGTACAAAAGTAGTGTTTTTTAAGAGCCTTCCTTTTTTCTTGAGCTCAGCTATGATTTCCTTATCAGCATCTTTGATATACTTTCCTTGGTAATCTGAAATTCTCTCAGTATATAGACCAGAGTCATCTATACAAACACAAGGGTTATCTGGATCAATAATTTTATTCTCTAAGCATACTTGGTAGTCCTCTGCTCCAAAAGCAGGTGCGGTATGGACAACACCAGTGCCAGCATCATCAGTTACATGATGGCCACATAAAATAGTGAAACATCCTTTTGGTTTCATTTCCTCATAGTAATAATCAAATAAAGGAACATATTCCTTTCCTTTAAGATCTATGCCCTTCATTTCTTTTATTATTTTGAATTCTTTTTCATCATTTTATGTTGATTATTTATAGTCCTTTTGCTCACATTGTTTGTAAACTGAGCCTGATTTATATAGCTCACCAAGTCTGCATTTAGCTAATATATATTGCTTATTAGTCTTAGTATCTTATATTTGTACATAAGTAAAGTTTGGATTTATTGATAATGCTAGATTTGCTGGTAAGGTCCAGGGGGTTGTTGTCCAGGCAATAAACTCCACATTTGGATCCTCTACAAGTGGGAAAGTTATTATGATAGAAGGATCTGTAACGTCTTAGTAGTTTTGCTGAGCTTCAAAATTGGACAACACAGTCATGCATCCATTAGAATAAGGCATTATTTTGCAGCCTCTATAAACAAGACCTTTATTATATATTTATTAGAACACCCACCATACAGACTCCATGAAACTAAAGTCCATAGTCTTATAGGAGTTGTCAAAGTCCACCCATCTTCCAAGCCTGTTAACAATGTCCTTCCATTATGAAGAGTAAGTCATGACTATGTCTCTGCAGGACTCATTATACTTGTCAATTCCAAGCTCAAGTATTTAATTTCTGTTGGTTATATTTAATTGCTTGTCAATTTGGAACTCAATTGGAAGCCCATGACAATCCCAACCAAATCTTCATCTACACTGATAGCCAGTCATTGAGGCATATCTTGTTATTACATCCTTAATGGTGCCTGCTCCAATGTGTCCATAATGAGGAAGTCCTGTAGCAAAAGGAGGACCATCATAGAAAGTATACAAAGGTTTACCTTCATTGTGCTTAAGCTATGTTTCCAGTGCATCAATTTCGTTCCAAAATAAGAGAATTTCCTCTTCCATATTTGGAAAGTTTGGCTTATCATTTTAGATCTTGAATTATGTCAAATAACTCTTGATTTGTTTGCTCATGTTTATAAATTTAAAATAGTATAATTTAGTGCACTGAAGATTATAGATTAATAAAATTGGTTTTAGAAAAAGATAAAAAATAAATATAAGTTTAATGACAGTTAAAAGGATCATAAAAAGAAATGAGATAACATTTAGATGAAGATATTTAGCTTAGAACTTTTTAGCTATTTAAATCTATAGAAAATTATATTTTAACATGTTTGATAAATAAGTAGTCATTGTTTAAGCCAATAATTTAAGTTAAAAAAATCAAAATTATAAATTATAAATCAAAAAATTAAATATTCTCAACATTATTATTAGTTTTCTTCTTCTTCATCATCCTCCTCTTCATCCTCTTCTTCGTCCTCACTATCTTCTTCATCGTCATCTTCTTCTTCCTCATCTTCATTCTCTTCACTATCATCGATCTCCCCTTCCTCATCCTCATCAGTTGTGTAGTCAAGCTCGTTTCCTTCTTTGTCATATCCATCAACAATACTAAGCTGTGGTAAGACTAAGAAAACCTTCTCTCTATAATCTTCAATTTCTGATAAAGGAGTGTCTTCAAGGTCAAGTCTTTCCAAATGTTTGAGGTCTTTAAGGGGCTCCAACTACTCAGCCTTCTCAATTTTATTTCCGTTAAGATCCAATGCCTTAAGATGAGAAAGCTAGGCCAGGTGCATGAGTTCCTTGGCTGGGAAAGTGTTGTCTTGAAGCTCAAGGGACCAAATGCTCTTATTTGTTGGGAAGTGGTTAAGAGACTATAAGTTACAAGAATTCATTGACAAGTACTACAAGTCTTTTATCTACTCGATCTAGTGCTTGAGCTCTGGAGTTATGTGTCCAATGGAGATGTCGTCCAAGACCAAATCATCAGTGTTTCCAACCTCTTTGTACTCTTCGATAACTTTCAATACTTGTTCCATGTTTATAAAATTTTAAGTTTTTAATTTTATCAGAAAAGTTTTAAATATTGATTTAGATTTTAAAAATTGATGAATAAAAAGAAGTTAATAAATGCTATAGATTTATATAGAGATATTAAAATGATGCTAGAATAGAAATATTAGGATTATAAAATAGAGCTTATTTATAAGGAGAGTGCTTCATATATAGATAATATTAATTTATATCTTTGTTTAATTATTTCTTAATAAAATATTTTTATAATGAAATATAAGACCCGATACTATGCTTTGCCAATGAATAATATAGATAAGAAAGATAATGAAACTTAGATATATTGATCACCTAATAATTTTGATAAAGTACTTGATTATAAGACCAAAGGCAAGACAATGCATGATTATATAATAGAACGCTAGAAAGACAAAGATTTTCCTTTATTGGCAGAATGATTGTAAATATTTAATGAGGACTCTATAAACTCAAAACCATAATTTGAGAACAAATACACTTGGTACAAAACTGAAGAGGTTTTTCATAAGGCTTCAATGATTGGTTCAGGATTGATAAATCTTAAGCTTGTTTCCCTAACTGAAGACAATTATAAATTTTGTGGCTTTTATGCTCAAAATTCATTAAATTATATTCTATGTGACACTGCTTGTATTTTATATGGAATTACTGTTGTCCCGATATATGACACATTAGGAGAGACTGCCACACAGTTTGCTTTTAATCAAACAAAAATGACTACTTGTTTTGTGACCTCAAAACACTTGCCAAAAATCATTGCTGCGAAAAAGACTCTTAACAATTTCAGTTACTTAAAAACGATCGTGATTTTAGACCCATAAAATACAGAAGTTTCTTTGCTAAATGATTATTGATAAATATTTGAGATTTTGTCTCTAGAGTCTTTAATTAAGACCGGCGAAAAATCAACAAAAAACTGGGCTAAAATTACTCCTTCATAACCATACTGTATTTGTTATAGTTCTGGAACCACTGGAGAACCTAAAGGATCAATAATCACACACAAAGCAATGTTGAGTAGCATAGTTAATGTTGAAGAAAGAATACAGGTGAGCAATGATGATGTTTACTATAGTGTCTTGCCTTTGGCTCATGTGATGGAAAGAGTAATTCTATTATCAGTATTATTATAGAGAGGAAAAATCGGCTTCTTTCATGGAGACATTGCCAACATGAAAGAAGATCTTTAATTACTATAGCCAACAATAATATTATCAGTACCACGAATACTCAATAGAATGGCTGAACAAATCAAGAACAAAATACAAGAGCTATCATGTATTAAGAGAGTCATAGTTTAAAATGCAATAAATAATAAACTTGAGATTTTAAAAGAGACAGGAAAATAAACACACTGGTTTTATGACTATATTTATTTTGGACCCATGAGAGATGGTCTTGGTGGAAAGGTAAGACTCATAGCTTCAGGAAGTGCTCCAATTTCTTTAGACATTGTTAATTTTTTAAAAGTATGTCTTTCCTGTCCTATTGTCTAAGGCTATGGCTAGACTGAGGGTTTAGGCATGCAGTTTGCAACATGGCTTGATGATATAAATTAAGATTGTATTGGGGGGCCTTTTAGCTAAAATGAGTTCAAACTTGTTGATGTTCCTGAGATGAATTATTTAAGTACAAATTGTGATCAGAATGGAAACTAATCTCCTTAGGGAGAGCTTTGGGTTTGAGGACCAAATATTTCTTTACAATATTTTGGAATGGCACAGGATACAACAGACTCATTTACAATTGATGGTTGGCTTAAAACAGGAGACATAGCTTAGATAATCAGCGGCTATAATAGTTTAAAGATAATTGATAGAAAGAAAAATATATTCAAGCTATGCTAAGGGGAGTATATTGTGCCTGAGAAGTTGGAAATGAACTATAAATAAATGTCTTAATACATAGATGATGTCTACGTATATGGTGAGTCTTTGCAAAGCTGTATTTTAGCAGTTGTTTTTATTCAGGCCAAAAATCTCTAAAAATTTTATCAAGAGCTTCAAATCTAAAATGTTAATGATCAAGAACTAATAGAGAAGACTGTGATTTAAAAGTTTGATTAGATTGCAAACGAAAATGGGTTCAATGGGCTTGAAAAGATCAAAGGCATTATTATTGAGACCTAAGCTGTAGATAAGCTTGATTTCTACACAACCACAATGAAGAAAAAAAGACACAATATTTCCAAGTACTACAAAGAATAGTTTAAAAATATATATACAAAACTAAATAAATAATATAATGATATCTAGCTTGGTAATAATCAATTTAAAAGGAGACACTTTGTCCTACAGAGACTATCGTGATGAGATCAGCAGGGTTCAGATCAACGAATTCATAAGCTATTTACTAGATCCTAAAAACACCAACATTCCTCCAGTTTATTATCTTAATGGAGTATCTTTCTTTAGCATTGCATAAAAAGATCTCTACATAATTGCAACGACTAAAAACAACGAAAATCCCTCTATGGTTTTTGAGTTCCTGTATTAGTTCTTGGAGATATGCAAGTCTTATTTCAAAGGAGATCTCAGTGACCAGTTGATAAGACAAAACTATGTACTTATTTATGAGCTTTTGGATGAAGCTATGGACTTCGGCGTTCCTCAAATAACTGAGACTGAAATTCTCAAGTAGTACATTGTGGAAGGAGGCATGGACCTATAAACACTATCTGATATTGATAAATTATCATAGTTGACTATGCAGGCAACAGGAGCAAATTCATGGCGCCCAAAAGCTGTTACTTATAAGAAGAATTAGATCTATATAGATGTGGTTGAGACTATATAAGCTTCCTTCAATGCCGAGGGAGAGGTCTTAAGACAAGATGTTAATGGAGAAATTCAGGTTAAGTGTGAGCTTAGTGGCATGCCTGAGTGTACTTTTGGTGTTAATGATAAATTAATTTTTCAAAGAGATTTAAATGAGCAATCTGAGTAATAAAGAACTGTGGCTTTTTGAGATATGAATTTTCATTGATGCGTAAAGCTTAATAAGTTCTCTACTGAAAGAGCAATAACATTTACTCCACCAGATGGAGAATTTATACTTATGAGCTACACAATAAATAACAGTGTTTAAATTCCTTTGAAAATAATTAGTTTTTATTCCAATGCTGAAAACGGCTTGGAAATTAAGCTTAAACTAAAGGCTTAGTTTTTGGCAAGTCTAACTGGCTAAAATATTATAGTATAAATTCCTGTACCTGATTAAGTTGAGAAATCAAATCTAAGCTCAGGAACTGGCAAGGCAAAGTATGAGGCTTAGGAAAATTAAGTTGTTTGGAGAATTAAGAAGCTTTAAGGATAAAAAGAAGCTTTGTTGAGAATATCTCTTAATACTGACAACGATACTAATGACTCTATATGGAGAAACAAACCAATATAAATTAAGTTTGAAGTGCCAATGTGGACCTCAAGTGGAGTAGCAGTCAATTTTTTGAAGGTGGTAGAGTCAGGAGGATATAAGACTCATAAATGGATAAGATACTTGACATAGTCTGGAGACTATACAATAAAAACTAAGTAATTATTAAGATTTTATTATTCTCTTTTTTTGGTTTATTAAAGGACATGCTCAGAATGATTCTAAATGCATAGTAAAAGCTTGTCAACCTCTTAGAAGATTTTCTAAAGTGGATATTAAAGAACATAGTTATAGAACATCTCAGAGCCTTTATAATTTCCCATGTACAAATAGATAGTCACTATGTTTCTAACGAAGCCGTAAAATGGAAGGAAAAACACTATATGGTCAAGGAAATGTAAGAGTCCGAATTGTAACCAGAACTTAAGCATTTTCTCATGTTGTTTTACATTGTCATTTTCAAAGGCTTTATAAGTTGAATATGCGGGCAAGAAAAATGTGGTAAAGTTGAGGAGTGCTCCCAAGAGACCAGTTACTAAGAGAAAAATAATGCTAAATGAAGCCAGCAACACAAAGACAACTGATGGCTCATAACCAACTTTTTATCCAATTTTGTTCATCAAAGGAAGTCTGTAGTATTTTCCGAGTCCAACTTGGTCCAATTTTTTGTTCAACAATTCTATACTCATTTATAATATAAGCTTTATAATTTTATAAATTTGATGGCAAAAATATAAAAACAAAATACTGTTAACAAAATTAAGAGGGAAACAAATTTCGAAAAGCTTGTTAAATAAAAGGAACTTGGAAGAGCTAAAAAGGTTCAAAAAATGAAAGTTATGTATTAGAGTTAAGGAAAGTCTGAGGCTTTATTAACAGTCATGAGAAATTAATAAGAAAAAAGACTTCTTAAAAATAATAGAAAAAATGTTTTTGATTTGGAATCCTTTGAGGATGATGTTGAAGATCATTAGCTTTTTTCCTAAATATAATAGAATAACAATCTAGAATAATAGACTCAATAAAATAATAACTAAGAGCCAAAAAAGAAAAAGAAAAAAGAAATTTATTAAGAAATTATTTGAAAATCAAAAGTACATAGATTATCTAAGCAGGAAGAGAAATGACAGCTTAATAAGTAATAATAGGAAAATGAGAAAGTCTTCTAAAAAGTCCAGAGCTAATTTGTATTCTAAGGAAAGAATAATGTCAATAAGTCAATGCTAAATAAAGAGCTATTTGCTAAGAAATTAGAAGAGATTGCTAATGGAGATTTTGTATGACCAAATATACAAAAAAACCCTTAGAAAATTTAAAAGGAAAATAAACAAAGAAAACAATCAGAAAGTGATGACCTGTCACAAGGATATGAAAAAGAACTAACAAAGAAAGAAAAAAGAGAAAAACCTTTAAAAAAAGTTCTACAAATTAAAGAGCACTTGGAACAAATGAAGCAACATTTAAATGAATAAGGAAATAATAGTAACTATGAATCTAATATGGATGAAAGTAATTCCTAAATAAATTCAGAAAGTGAGTACTCTGAGGAGGAATTTGAGTTCTCTTAAGAAGATGTTTGTTCTAAAGAGGATTAATAATTTTATTTTAATAATTTTAATAATAATTATTATAATTAAACACTTTGTATT
>ERZ724508.1408-NODE-1408-length-14345-cov-5.197901_pt1 | contig 14345 bp, 20 predicted proteins | sample MGYA00376041_ERZ724508 | MGnify/ENA primary metagenome ERZ724508 (study PRJEB28724, sample SAMN07190887) | wastewater metagenome | isolation source: effluent of sewage treatment plant in Hong Hong | place: USA: Christiansburg, Virginia | collected 2016-03-01 ...
GTGCCTTGAGTATGAACTAGATGTGCTCTGCTAGTGTTGATTGGTGTTCCTTCTTCTCCGGGGATGTCCCCCCATGGGCTACAGCCTCCACCTTGGCTGTTGACTTCGCCTTCGCCTTCAGCATTTATACAAACTCAAACTGAATCAAAGATAATGAGTAGTTTTTAGCCAAAACTGTATGGCGACCCGCAACAACGATTAACTCAACTACCTGGACGAATGCTTTGCTGACAAGCGATAGAACGAGCTTTAGATGGTTCGGGTTACTTCCAAATGGCTGGAGAGGTTTCCAGTTCAGCTACCGTTCGAATTGCAGGCACATCAATCTGTAGAACCAACTGCCGAGGAGCTACTGGTCAATCGCACCTCCTCTAAACTAGTAAGCCTCGTTAGGTTCATGGTCGGGAGATTGCGCCATCGGCAGAAGCTGTTCGACGTGCTTGGGAGAGTTCATGATTTCCTGCTTCAGCACTCAAGCCAATCAGAGGAGCACCAAGGCCGATACAAGTAGCTGCTTAGCAGACTGGTAAAGATCAAGTCGATGAAGAAGGAGCTTAGCATTGAAGAGTTTCGGGAACTGGTGGTTCGCGAACTGACTGACTTGCTGTTGGCCAATATCGCCCACAAGTCTACTGCTAATCAGCTACGCCAAGAAGCTTGACCAACAATCACAGCCAATGATCTCCAATAACCACCTTTTAACAAACTGCATTGATATTTTCCATGCAGTTTCCATAACTGTGTATTCTATTCCAAAGCGGATCACACAGCTCTGCAGTCGAGCTGGTAGCAAGTTCGAGCATTTGTCAAAGCTGAGTTCGCTCCTAAGTTTGGCAATTTGCCAACCGCCAACGGTCCCTCTAAATTAAAAACCAAAAGTTGCTTCTATAAATTGTGCAGGTGAACATAGCATGTATAAACAATAACTACATCCATGGACCCGGAGGAACAGCCGGAGCCCGGCTGCAGAATCACCCTCAAGGCTGATAATTTCGGTAGGCCTCTAGTACCACCTGCACTTCGCAACATCAAAACAAAGGAACGAAATCGCATTCTCGGTGGGCTCACGGCAGAACATATCAACCCCTTGGAGGCACTGGAGAGTCTCCGAGCCATCCACGACCCGCACATTAACAATGTCATGGTATTTCACATATGCCATTCAGCACTACATCGAAAAGGTGTGTGAAGTGTGCTAAACATTGTAGGATGAGGCGAGCATGCTGCTGTGCGATCGCTGTGATGATGCCTATCATCTGTACTGCCTGGTAAGATACTTTCTGAAAATTAGAACCCACCCATGCAGGCAATACCAGAAACCGAATGGATGTGTTTGCAGTGTTCCAAAGATATCGACAAGGAGCGGCATAGAATTGAGCGAGAAAAGCCGAATATTGAGCGAGAAGAGTGCTATCGATGTGAAAGGCACTTAACCGAAGCAGAGCCTCTCCGTTGGAGAAAGGAGCCTCTTACAGAATAGCTGACGGACATGACTGGCCGAGCCAATCGCGGCTTCGCCTGCAAAAACTGTTCAAGAATATTTCATGCCTGGTGCCTAAATCTTCGCCCAAACGCTCTGAACTGTACTGAATGCTAGGCGGTACTTCGCAGTGAACTTCCTCGAGGATATTAAGCCTTCTTGCAGTTCGTAGAATAATCCCAATCCCGCGATGAGAAGTTCGAGGATAACTACGAATTACTACCTGTTCTCCCCAGCAAGGAAATCTACGATCCAAAGCATACCTAAATCATCAGTAAGATAGGGCTGGAGGTGCCGGAAAGGCCAGATAATATCTATGTGCTCATCAAAGCAACGGCTAGCCTGAGCTATGCGCTAGAGACTCAAAGAATGCGCTTCTTCGACCAACAAATTTATCCAAAACACCTGACTCGAGCTTCCATGAACCGTGCACCCGAGAAGTGCAACATCCGAAGACTCCATCCTTCCGACGAACGGGCCTTCGAGAAGTTTAAGGATATGTCCAAACTCGGGTTTTTCGGGGCTTTAGAAATAGCTGAATCCAAGACCAAAGGATTTTATGTCAAAGCGCTTTGTGATATCCCTGCAATGACCCTGCTCTGTGAATATACCGGTGAGGTGCTGAGCAGCAGACAAAGCCTCACGGAGACATAAAACTAGTGCATCTTCAGCCTGATAAATACGTCGCGCTCGCGAACAAGTCTAGATATCTGCCCAGCCCATTACGGCAACCTTTCGAAGTTCATCTGCGGAATCAACAACATCCACGGCAAGCGTAAGCTAAATGTGCAATCACTCCGATTCCTGTACCAAGGATGCGTGAGGGTAGTATTCTTTGCCAAACGAAATATCAAGGCCGAGGAGACTCTGTATGTGGACTACAACGCTGGTGGGTTCTACGAGTATCCCACCGAACATTTTGATGTGGAATGATGTCGTGCATGACTTGAAATCTAAAATTGGTATGGTCTGGCTTGCTTTATGCACTTCCGAATGATCGAGAGTGGCTCTGTACTCTTGCGGAGCCCCCAATGTTCTCCGTTGCCGAGTTGGTGTATAGTACCGACGGAGATATTGATTATAGAATTAGTCTAATGGAAAAGGGTGGCGGGGTTCGGCAATTAATATGCATCCTACTCGGCTGACTACCTCAAGCTGAACGACCTGCCCATTGCACTATCTGCACCAGATTTTTTTTAGTTTTAAGGCCGAATCGAAGTGTTTACGATAAGGTGCATCCCCAGCCAGGTTTGTTACTCCAACCACATGTTCAGTGAAGGTGAATTTAAAGCGCAGACCTCAAGGTCTATTGAAATTAAAAAAAAGATAAACATCTCAATGTTAGCTGCTCAAAAGCCTTCCAGTCTAACCACCTCTATGAAAGGAGGGGAAATGGAGGAGTTCGATAGTCTTCCTGAACAGGCGGAGTTCCCAACTTTAACCAACGTCATCAGGAACATTGGCAATGAGTTCGACCATCTGCTCAAGTCCCTCAAGGAAGGTGACCAAGAGAAAGTCAAGACGCTCGTTACAGTGTTACCACCCAAGGACCTACGCAGCCTCATGGAGTCCGAGCCTATTCTTACCGTGGAGTTGGGTAACCTCCTAAATACTATCGCTGCTCCGGTCAAGATGGATAAGTAGCGCATATACGAGCTAATATGCCAAACAATGAAATCCAGGCTGAAAGCACTGTTTGGAAGAGTTGCTGAAGGCGAAAATATCTCCGGTGAAGTAATTGAGGAACTTATCGAAAAAATCCTTAATTCCCGTACCGGTGGAACCAGCCTCAACAGAATATTCGAGTTCGGCAAGCTGACTGATAGCAACAAAAGAGAACTCTGGAGAGCTGTCTATGATGACTCCCTCACCAAGAGGCTCGTTGCTGGTTGGGAAGTGGAGAGTCAATGCACTGAAGAAATCCAAGCAATCCTGGCTTTCTACGTACCCGAAGATCATCACGAGCTCATTGTGAGAATTACAGACGATATTGTCAGGAGCAAAAATCTGAACTTTGACTTCATTGAAAAAGACAAGGATCTGAGCGTGACCGGAAAGAGGAAAGAAAAGATGACGAATGCCATCCGAAATCTGGAATCATTTGGGGTTCATTGTAGCAACCCCAGTGGGGATATGGATTCAGTTCGAAACAAAATGCAGTTTGACCTCCTGCATATCCTCTCGATAGAAATCGAGGTGACAAACAGATCAAAGATCTAGGTTATTGAGAAGCTGACACAAAACCCAGCATTGATGATGGCCAAGTTAGAGGAACTTTCCAAGTCGCAACAGAAGTCGCTAGGTGAGAGACTGAAAACGACAATGAGCTTCCAAACATATAAAGAGCTTATCCGAAGCAAAGGGTCCCTCCAAGAAGAAACTTCTAAATCCATCCAGTACATAATGTAAAGCGTGAGTACGATTAGTCGCGAGGACGCAGTCAAGATCAAGGAGTTGCTTGGAAAATTTGAGATCAATGAGTTATTCAAGGAGGACGCTGTTTGGAAAGACCACGTGAAATTTTTCGACAGAATCTATCATGGGAAGGAGGCTGAAGCCTTTAGAACCGCCTTGAAGCAAAAAGGTGAGGACCTCAACAGAGTTTCTGATAGTCTCCGCGAAAGACTCGAAGTTCTTTTTGAGAAATACGAGGTTAGTTTTTCTCTGATCGAAAAGACTATTGAAGAGATACTTCGGGATGGAGATCTGAAGGCAATCGAGGGAAATTGCAAATTCAATGAGTTTCAGCGTACTGAGCTTCCAAGGGAAATCGAAGCGCTAAAGGAATACCGAACTCTCCTGGAGAAATCAGCCAAATGGAGGCCTGACAACATAAAAGACAAGGTACATTTTGAAATTATGGACGTCCTAGTTCACGCAAGGATACCAAAGAGGGACTATCAGGAGCTGGTGGATCTGACTAACAGGATCATCAATTCTTGGAGTATCGATGAAGTTCAGAGCTGCTACAAAACCGCAGACGCCAACATTCTAACTGATTAAATGTAGAAACCCAGCGTGTGCAAACATCTCTGCGAGTATATTAAGTACAAAGGAAGCAACAAGGAGACTGACCTGCATCTGATGAAACAAGCTTTGATTCCAATTCAACGAGAACTCAAGATTGACTTCAATGAGTTCCGCAAACTCCAAGACACGTTCATCCGTGAAAATAACTTTGAAGCTGCTCGGACCTGCTTGACTATTACTGAGGACCAGCGAGGAAAGCTCCTTGAGTTCCTCACCAAGAACAAGCAGTGCGAGGCTTACTTTGTGAGCTGCAAGAAGATTGAACTAGCAAAGATTCTAGAGGATCTTCAAACTGAACTCGAGAGATGTTTAAATCGGACAGGAGGTAAGGGGAAAAAGACACATCCAGTAATCAAATACTTGGACACTATCTTCAGCGCCATTACTGAATTCTTAGTCATCGACGAAAGAATCGCTGACAAAAAATATACTTACCCGATGGCAAAGGTCCTCGAACAATTTGTCGACGAGCAGGTTGTTCAGTGTATGACCGATTTCTATGAATCCGATGCTTACCTCACATTCAGAAAGACCTTCGAATTCTATGTTAAGATTCACCAAGATAAGGCTGAAATGACCCTGAAGCAATTCTTCGATAGCCAAGTCAAGGCACAACTAGTCTCTGAGCATGAGGGCTAGGAGATATACAAGGAGTGGAAGAGCAACAACTTTGCAAGGGAAGGTTTGAGTGAAGTCGATACCAGAATACCGCCGAAGAAGTTAGCAGCACTTGCTGCGGCCGTCGACGAGTCCGACCAGCATGAGAACTTGCTGAATCTTATGGAAGCAGTGGAGTTCAACAAAGAACTCATCGAGATCGCCAAGTACAACAAGGCTGTGGATAACATAAAGTATGAGAGGGAGCTATGGAAGTTCGATAAGGACGAAATTCAAGATTTCACAGAAGGACTCAAGGTGATGAGTAAAGAGGCGATCACCAATTGCACTAATCTCGCCGAAACTGAGAAGAAGTCTCTTGCCAAGAAACTCCGTCAAAGCGATGGATTTAAGAGCTTATTGGCAGTTAAGGAACAAATAACCAGCTTGAATCTTGAAGAGTTCAAGGTTGCACTTGAAGCTCTCTGTGAAGAACAGTTTGATGAACCGGCGTCTGAGGTCAAGGAAGATCAGGAAGAATCTGTATCGCCCAAAAAGAGAATAGTTGCACCACCACCACCACCAGTACCAGTCAAACGCCCATCTGTACCAGCACCAGGGCCAGTAAAGAGTCCTGTGAAGCCTGGTGTTGGTGCTGTTGCGCCTCCTCCTGTACCACCTCCCGCTCCTCCTAAAGACGAAGATTATCTGAAGGCAAGGCTGAAAGCAAAAGATCCAGCCGCTGAATGGAAGAACCAGCATTTCTTTGAGCTTGGGGTAACTGCAGAAGAATTCAAAGCAAACACCAACCCCCCTTACCTCGCTGCATAAGTTGCGCGAATTAGCAAGGAAGTCGACGATCTCGTTGAAGATATCTTCGTAAAATCGAAGGGCCTTGATGGAGACCAACTGGGAGTCTTCCAAGAAAACGAAAATCCTTCTTTGGGTGATATTCGTAACAAGCTTCGAGAAGGTTCATTAGATTTCCCGGAAACAATCAAGAAAGGACCAAGAACTAAGCTCCAAACTCAGATTGAGCCTCGCGAACAATTCAAAAAGATTGTCGAGCTAACGAAGGTCAAAGCTTCTCTGGTATGATGGTCTATTCATTGTATTGGTCAAAGTTGTCGTTCAAACCTGCTGAGTGGATACCAAGGTTATATCCAACACTACATAATAATTTTACTAACTTATGAAGGAGCATCGTCCCGGGCAGCTCAAAGACCGGTCGGATCAGGTGCAGCAGAATCAGGAATTGCTTCGTCTTAGTGATAAGATTCGGCAGTCTATAGTGCTAACCAACCTCTCCAAACGACAACGAAACAGTTAGTGGCTCAAAGGTCGACAGCTTTACGGCAAAATCAAACGGTCCATTGACTCGCGTTTGAAGTACTGCATAGAGGAGGAGCTAATGCATCAAGAACTCTACCAGGTGAAGACCACAAGCACAGCCAAGGCTGATCACTCCTTGACCATTGACACCCTGACGATGCAGCAAGGGGACCGCAGAAACTGTAACCCTGAATCACCCCACCGACGCTACTCAAATATACCGCACGGTCGGAAATCAATCGATAGTGACTCGGGTGTGATGACACCCACCCCATTAGAACATCATACTCACACAGAGTTGAACGCGAAGAAGAAACAGTCTCGCACAAATCTACTGTAGATTTCGTCACGACATCTCACTATCAACCAGCCGGCTATCCAGACAAAACATGGCTTCAAGCATCCCACGAGATAAACACCGTACATCCTGCAAACTCGCTCCAAGAACGACCGCAAGAAATACGAGATGATTAATAAGAGTTCGCAACGGCAACTCGACCGCATTAACTTCGAAATGTCATTCTTGGAGCAAGCTGAAAAGCGACGCAAATAACCTTCCGATCACAAGATTGCTCCTTGCCCGGTCTTCTTCAACAATACGATACGCGTGAACTATCCAACGTGCCTGAATAGCATCAACTACGAGTATCCTATTGAGTCTCACAATTGATCTCATTCTACGTTCTCTAGCATATATTTATCAATCCGATGCTGGTATTGAAGGACCAAGCAATCTCAACACAGGATCTACTGCCCATACCAGCCACAACAGTCAAGCTGGAGTTCCGTAATTGTCAGTCATCAGAATGGAAAGCTATTGGAAAGTACTTGCTTGGCGATGATCCTGTATGCTCAAAGTTGCGATAGCTCAAGATAGTAGAATGCGACTGCGATAATACTGTGTTCAGTGATGCGTCTCTCCAAAATGGGCTGGAGGTCTTGATACTTCACCGCAACCCTCATTTGTTTGAAAAGTTGGAAACCGGCTTCCTACGACACTTACCAAATCTTACTGACCTTGACCTCGGTACGATTTCAGCACAAGCGTAGACAGTTATCCGGATCTCGTTCCAGAGACTGTGGTTGATTAAATCCTTGGCAGAATACCCAAGCTGCAATCTATCAAATTCGATGAGAGATGTGTCTACTCGAAAGCGATGAAACTCAGGGATGCCGCCCACAAAATAGGTAAGGAAGGTGCTCGCTTTATCAGTAACTTCTTCCCAAATCTTACGTATCTGGACTTATGTAGTTTGCTGTTTACTCAGACAAGAGTAACATTGGAACTGAAGGTGCTATAGTCATCGGAAAAGGCCTTCCGAACTTGTACTATCTGAATATCTGTACATTGGGAGTGAACGTAGTTGGCAACGGCGTAGGCACCGAGGGGCTAGTTAGAATTACTCATTATCTCCGTAAGCTCGTTAACCTTTACACTTGTACGCATCAACTCTATTCAGCTGAAAACGGAGTATAGAACGAAGCGGCTTTTGAGCTTGCTAAGAACCTTTCAATGCTTTCAAATCTTTATATACGTATCTCAGCTGAGGAGCATAGGAAACAACTCCATCTTACCGTTTGGAGCCCTTCAAATAGCGTGCAAAATTCCTACTTTACGTGAACTTTGGGTCACCATCCCTTAATTCAATCGTTCAAAGTTAGAGCGAATATTCGGTCGAGACGTATACATAAACTTCTCCTGATGATGATGGCTTCATTATGCTTTTCGTTAGGAATGCACTCATATTATGAGATTGGCTGCTACAGTCTAAGGGGAATAAGTACTACCCAAACGGCACAGAATCAATGTGTGGGCGAAGCAGAAGCTCATCGAAGAGTTACTTGAGCTACCATACGGCGGGAAGGATTTGAGGCTCAATGCCTATGGAGCCGATACGAACTATCTTAACGAATTCATCAGAAGAAGGCCCGATCGTCGGAGAGACGACCTGATTCGCGAAAGCAGAAAACGAATGGACCAGGAAAAGCCCTTTGTGGCACCAGCATAGGGTAACCAAATTGTATTGGAGCCTTAAAGTGTTCTGGAGTAGTTTATGCTGAAGGACTATCGAACCCCACAAGGAGTTAAGCAGCTAGAATAGCAAGATCATATGGCAAGCACTCCCTGGTTGTCGAATCATCGAGACATAGACTCAACTGGGAAAGATGATGCTATCTCGCTACCACTCAAGACCTTTCCCAAATTGGAAAGTGGTAGGCCTACTATGTACATTCCAAAAGAAGATCAGGTCGAGCAACTCTAATAACCTCCATTACCCACCCATAAGCCAAACGGTAGCATTAGGAAACTCATCGACCTAACAGAGTTCAAGAAGAAAAAATAAAAGGAGAAAACAAAAGTACCAACAAACACCCAAGGACGAATCAGCTACAATAGTAGAGATGAAGATAGGGGCACAGAGAGACAGCAACAGTTTATCACTGAGAAAACAGACGAGGAAGACTCGGCCAATCGGTCATTGCAACAGGAGCACGAACCTTCGAGAATGTCTAGTATCAATTCAGTCACAGGACATAAACTACCTTAAATAAGCAACATTGAACCCTCCCACCATTAATCAATGGATGACTCGATGATCAGCCAAATAGATTCCAGATCGAACTTACAAGTAAGTGAGTTGGATGCCCTGATTGCTGATAAGAAAGAAGAACAAGCACTACCTGTTATTGATCCGCAGTTGGTCGAGTAGGCCAAGAGGAAGTAGGCAGCGGCAGTCAATTAAGAGCTGCGAGGGATCCTTTCAAAGAACAACGAATAGCATACTCCAACGGACAATATTAACGTATCAGCAAGCAACAAATCTTTTGAAGTGGTGAGGAACTACATGAACGAAGAGAGCGCAGTCAAACATGGTTTGGCTGAACAGCTTGGCGAGGAGCCATAACCTGTGCATGTGAAACCTGAATAGGTTATTGATTGGCGTGAGCTTCCTGATTACATTGAAGATAAGAAGTTCATCGAATTCAATGATCTTTCGGACTATCATTCGAATTCAGAGGTCAGGTAAAATAGCGCAGCTGATGTTCATTAGGTAAGGAAAGTTACGGAAGAATAAGTGCCACCTGCCCCAACGATTGAACAAAGGTAGTAGAACCTAGATGACTTCGAAGCCTATGAAAGCTCGTCAGAGTCATCTGGTATCCAGCATCGGAAGCTTTAGGAAGTCAAGGAGGAGGATGAAAGCGATAGATAGAATGAAGATATCAACAACGATCTGGATAGTAACCAGTATAGTGACGCGAAGACTTTCTTAAAGAAACCAAACTAGTCACAATCCAAACTCTTTTAGAAATCGGATGAGGGGAATCGTGAAGAACACAGTCATGTACACCATAACTTGAGTATTCCTTCTTCTCGACAAAAAGGCACATCTTAAGAGCAGTTTGTCAAACATCAGCTCATCAACAAGCCATCAGTAACCGAGGAGAAACCACTATCCAACAGTTTCGTGGACAAACTTAGCTAGAAGAAGCTCAGCTCTATTGATGAACCTTCCTACCACTAGCCATCCTTTGCCGAGGAATCTCCAATCGACATCGAACACATGATGGTCCAGGACGCCAAGCAGGATGTCAGCAATCTCTACCGCAAAATGTCTCAAGGCTTCGACAAACCAGCTGAGCAAAAATCAGAGCAAGATATGGAAAAGCTATTCGAGGGACTCAACGATGAACTGAACATCAGTGAACTACGACAGGACATTGACCGATTGAAGTAGAAAATTGCTGGCGACCACTCAGGTTTACTCTGAGCATCATATATGGTGACTTTCGAATTCTATACTTTTCCACATTCTTCCATAACTCTAAAAACAAATTAGTTAGTGCAGGAAGGGTTTACAGGCCCGCTCGTTCGGTTATTGTGATGGGTGGGCTTAACGCGCCTGAATTCAATGCGTCCAACGTATTAATTAAATGTCGACGAGCCTCAATACTACCCCCTGTAGTACCCACAAATCAACTACCACATCTGCCGAAATTAACAAGCTCGATGACCTCCTGCAGCATCCACTCGACTCGCATGAGGCGTTCGGAGAGTTCCTAGACCAACTGGAACATCATCAACCCATATTTATAATTCTTCGCGATAAAAAACGAGCGGAACCGCAACTACTCAAGGCCGTTGCAAAATCTGAAGCAAGCGAAGGAAGAGTCATCCGCCGTGGCGCCGAAGGCGGTGCTATCATCTCCCAAACCATCCGACTCCTCAAATACCTCGTGACCTACCGATTACCTCGATTGGTGCTGAGGCTTGTAGAAGAGGAATGTGGAGTCACTCGTCGTCGCCTCTCCGAAATCTTTGCTGTTCTTGAAAGCCTGACCATTTCGAAGAAGATTGGCTACGGTTCCTACGAGTGGTTTGGATTGCGCGCTGCGCGATCAACCCTTCGAGACTATCAAACAAAGTACGGCATATTCTTCAAGGACGTCAAGATTCACAGTGAAATGATGGACATAGCATCTGCTACAATCAAGCTGTTCGAATACGAGTCAACAACATGGAGGTTCAATGATCTTGTCGATCGAATAATGGGGCAGTCAGATAAGGGCAGCAGCAAGAACTGCAAGAAGCGAGTTTACAGTGTGCTGGCTATCTTCAAGGTACTTGGACTCGTCGTCAAAGGGAAGTGCCAAAAAGTGGGCAAGTACTTCGCTTGGATGGGAATCGAAGGTTACGATAAATTCCTTGAAAGACTCGAGGACCACCAGGATTCCAGCATCGACCAGAGCCCTGCCGCCATCGATTCCTAAGAATGTTACAGCCAAATTAAGATAGAGGATATCATACCACAGGGCAGTCAAGAGCATACCCACGAGCCAACAAGCACTGCACATCGGGGCAACAATTTACTGTTCGACTTCACAGCCAACTCCCGAACCTGACCTTTTTAGATCCCTTAACTGTTCGATTATAATTCCAAAACTATATTCTGCGCAAATCACGGCAATCACCAGTTGCAGATCCTTCGATCGGTCTGAGTGAACTGCTCCTTGACCAGGATACGGATAATCTTGTTTGGTTACGAATCATGAGAATCTGAGATTTGCTCACTCGGAAGTTGCGGAGGCGGTGAAGGAGGAGAAGGTGGACTTGGTTTTGGAGGGTGAACATTTCGTTTGTTGTCGTACGGAACCTTTTTTATAGGCTTGATGCGTGGAATTTTGGTTTTAATGCGAGGCTTCGGCATTTGCTTATGGGACGTTTTAGGAGTCTTCCTCGATGCTGCAGATATGCGGGCTGGAGGAGGCTGCTATTCAGATTCCTGCGAGCGCTGGTAATGCACAATAGGTGCCTTGGAACTTTTGATCTCAACTTTCTTCGGCAGCACTTCTTTTTCTTGGGCCTTTTCCTTGCGATTCCCCTTCTTTTGTTCCTCCTTCTCCACTATCATGCGAATATCGGGGTTAGTCTACGGTTCGAGACTGGTTTCTTCGAAGCCAACCCATTTGACCTCATAATAGATGAGCCCATCGTCTGAAATAGCGTTTTGCTTACCTTTGAGAACCCTTCCGAGAATCCTTTCCACACGGTAGGTTTCATCTGAGAGTAGCTTGTCCGATAGCATCTTCTTTCTCATCATGCAAACTTATATTTATGGTTTGAAGTTGGCGCAGTCGTTGTTTTATATTCTTTAAATTGGCGCGGAGAAAACCCACGCTTTCTAAATTTAACTTGCTGTGGGATGAGCCAACAACAGCAATCACTTAATTACCCACCGCTGAAGTGATTGTTTGGCATAAAGTTTATATCCTCACTATGCCGATTTCTTGCACAACCTTCCGAGACTGCCCTGTGATGTATTCCTGCACAGCAAACTATGTATGTCTACATGAGCCTATCCTACCACTTCAAGTCTTCAATGGGTTCGTTTACTTTGTGCTGCTCCCTATCATGGTATCGATCTGTAATGTTGGTGGACTATCTTCCGCATCCCTGCGTCTCCCTATTCTTATGGGATTTCTCAATTGGCCACTGTCTCAAGCTGGTCCCTTCAGTACCGCAATAGCGGCTGGTGCGTCACTTGCGAACTTTATCTTGCTTCTGCCAAAGCGGCATCCTGTTAGAGACACAACCCTCATCGACTTTCTGCTGATTTTCATTCAAATGCCTCCAGTTCTTTTGGGGATGATTCTCGGACTACTGATAAGCAAATTCACCCCACTTCTCTATCGAGACATCATTCTGATCATAGCGTTCCTGTCCTTCTGCATATTCTTCTTTCAGAAATGGCGTAACTACGTGCCACCGCCTCCCAAGTAAGATAAGGGAATGGCACCTATCGATATGTTTGTTCGGCAAACTATATCTGCTCGGCAAACTCTACGAAAATCGGTCAAGGCGCAACCTGTTGAAATTGAGTTGACAGAGAGTAAGAAGGATAAGTATGAGGATGAAACATTCAATACCACAGGTCGGAAGACCGTTGAGGACAATTTCTTTGAATCAGTCGAAGAGGGATTGGAGTTGGAAAGCCGATTGTTAAGAAACGAAATTTCGCAGCTTCGAGAGGGCATTGAGGCATCCCACAGCGGATTTCACTGGAAGGATATTGGCGCAACATTCCTACTCTTTATCTTCTTCGATTCGTTGCTAATGCTAGCAACTGGAAGATTCGTAGAATTCGGCTTTTGCACTTGGCAATTCGCTGTAGGTATAACAGTCTACCTTGCTTTGGAAATCATTTATGAGGTATTGATGTATCGGTACGTCACGAGTAAGATGGCGCTGTACAGAAGAGTAGGTTATTAGTACGAAGCGAAATTGGATGACAAGAAAACTTACCTGTTGATAGCATTCACGGCATTCTTTGGAGGCTTGTTTCAAGGGATAGCAGCCACCGGCGCTGGAAGCTCTATTGTTGCTGTGTTGCTTAGTTTTGGTTATCCTCCGAAGGTATGCAGTGCAACTTCAGGCTATCTAGGATTTTTCTTTTCAACTGCAGCAATCATCCATTCAATCCTGCATAACGAACTTACTCTCCTGCAGTTCGCTTGGTTCTTCTGCATTAGCTTCGTGCTTGGAGGTTTCCTCACGATTCTCCTCTACTGGAAGATCGAAAAGAATCCGAAGGGAAGTGGAGTTCTGATGATCCTTATCTCGGCAATCTGCCTGATCTGTGTGATCACGGTGATCCCCAACATCATCCAAACTGCCAATTTCGAAGGAGCGGCTGGCCTTCTTGTAGCAAGCAAGAGCTTCTGTGATTACCTATGAACAATTTCATGCGAGTAATTATCCTTACGAGCTCGTGATTTCATGATCGGGAACTAATGTAAATTATAGTTGTAGCTGCTCAATAAATGGAGCGACCCAGCCACATCAAACGAACAAGGTTAAGATGCATTAGCCTACTGTAACGATCTCGAACACCAACTCCAGAGTCAATTCAGTTGGCCATGGCGACACCAACATTCTTCGAGCAAAAAGCCTCTCAGCCTTCTGTGGTTATACAACCCATCTGTATGCCGGCAACCGAAGCACAGCTCAACCAGCTTCGACCCTTCGATGTTTTCTTCATGAAAGCGAAACAACCTGCAGCATACTTACGCAACCTCCTAGAAGGTAAGCACTCCCCCACTCGTAACCGTTCCAAAAATATTTCGCTCGAAATTAGGCACAAAATGGGTGTTACTATCGGCAAGACCAAGCTTGCTGATTGTCGGGCCTTGGCTATTTCTCCTTTGGTAACGTACGGGATACTCAAGATGTAGGTTGGACCTCTGCAAGGTCGTCAGGCTTCCCCTGAGCACACGAGAGCGTCCCTCAACGATGAGCGAACGAAGATGCCTTCGAGCAAAACCGACTCAGCCGAAAATGCTTTAGGAATGCGGTCGGTATTCACCAGCACCAGCACTTCGCCCAAAACCAAGTTGGCATATAAAC
>ERZ724508.1409-NODE-1409-length-14343-cov-8.022186_pt1 | contig 14343 bp, 6 predicted proteins | sample MGYA00376041_ERZ724508 | MGnify/ENA primary metagenome ERZ724508 (study PRJEB28724, sample SAMN07190887) | wastewater metagenome | isolation source: effluent of sewage treatment plant in Hong Hong | place: USA: Christiansburg, Virginia | collected 2016-03-01 ...
GCTTGTGTATACCATTTCAAGTTTGAGCCTGTTGCAGTTAATTGTGATGCTGTAGCATTCTGACAATAGCTTGCTGTTGTAGTTACTGTTGGTGCCGAAGGTGCTGCGTTTACAGTAACTACCGTTGCTGTAGAATTAAAGGTTTGTCCATTCGCTGTAATCGAAACCGTATAACTTCCCGTTTGATTTGCGATATAACTTGCATCCGTTGCTCCGCTTATATTCGTTGCATCTTTTTTCCATTGATACACATAACCCGTTCCTGTATTTGCATTCAAGGTTACATTTCCACCAGTACAAAATGTAGTTGAACCCACAGCTGTTATTAGTGGTGTAATACTAAAATTGCCCTCATTCATGGAAACTTTATCAATTGTAACACATGAGTTATTTCCGCCAACAAAAAATTTCAATTTTGCTGTTGCATCGCTTGTCGTTGCATTATAATTAAATGTGAATGTTTGTGCAACTGTTGTAAGATCTACCGTTTGACCAAAATAGATGGTATACGGATCTGCTTCTTGTTGTATATTTACAGACATTGTTCGTGCAACATCTGCTTTTGCCATAAAGCTTATTTGATAGTTTTTCCCCGTAACGATTGGCGCAAGTTGTCTTACTTGTACATGCCAGTCTAAGGTGCCTGGATTAGCAGATGGACAAATCTTCAAGGAGTTTGTTCCTGATAAATTTCCATTTGTAATAACAGCGATTGTGCCTGTAGCATTGCTGTTGTTTTGTATATCCCAGCCTGTTGTACCATTATCAAATTCTCCATTATTAATCAATGCGGTTGTTGGATTACCAACTACAATATTGACAATGGCTGAAGTTGTTTTATTACCAGAGTTATCGGTAGCAACTGCAGTAAGTGGATATGCTCCTTGTGCAACATTTGTCCAAGTATATGAGTATGGACCACTTGTAGAAGTACCTAATAAGGCTGTTCCGTTATAAAATTCTACTTTTGTGATAGAGCCATCTTGATCCGTTGCAGTAGCTGTAATTGTAACACTCGCTCCTACCGCAAATGTAGCATTGTTAACAGGTGCTGTTATAGCAACAACAGGTGACGTTCCATTCACGCAACTAGCAAACGGGTATGGATCTGGACAACAGGTCAGAGAAGGTTTCCCTGCCATATAATTTTTAAGCCAAGTCATTGCTGGTCTAAGAGTGCCATTTGAATACATAATTCCAGAATCGGTACCACTTGCACCAGATGTACCATTCCCATTTCTCCATGTAGTACCTTGTATGTACCCCCAAAGTGTAATACCGGCAACATGTGGATGCTCCCAAGCAACGGGTATCAATGCTGTATACACGGCAGTTTGTTTCGCTTCATTCGGATTTGCTTCTTGATCAAATTCTGTAATATGGATTGCTACTCCTGTTTTATTCCAAATTTCATCTATACATGCTTTAAAATTTGCAGCCGATAAATTATCTATACCATGGCATTGTAAACCTACACCATCAATTAAATTCTTCTGACCATTGGTTAAGTTTGGAGCATTTTTCACTGCATTTACCATATCGATATATGGTTGTCTACAGTTGTTCCAATTCATTTCAACATTATATTCGTTGATCAATAATTCTGCATTTGGGAAATATTTACGTGCAAGCTGAAACGGCCAAATTACCCAGCCGTATGGATTATTAATATCTGCTGCATTCGCAGGATTCGCTTTATAACCAGCAGTGAGCGCAGCTTTTAAATTACCTGGCATGGCCGTATTTACAGGTTCGTTCAACACATCAATCATTTTAAGACCACCCATGGGTGTGTAATGTGTAGAACATGCTTTAATGTAATTTTCAACCGCAGCAGTAATCGTTGCAGTGGATGCATTGGCAATGTAACCTGGTGTTTGAGAACCCCATACAAAATTGTGATACTTAAATAAACCTCCGTTATTTTTTGCCCAGTTATATGAAACATCTGAACCACTGAAATTGTAATTACCCTGACTACTTTCTACAGAACCCCACTTAGAGGCGTTCTCCGAAGTTACCTGATTCCAATAAGTCGTATAGGTACTAGGAACACTGTTTGCAATGATGTTCCCAAAATATTTACCCTTACACTTTCCGATAACAGTACTTGCTGGTGCCGTTCCGGATGTTACCGTTACGCTTTTAGCCGTTGAAGTAGTACTTGTTCCAGAATTATCTGTTGCAACTGCCGTAATGCTATAGGTGCCTGCACCTACATTTGTCCATGCATAGGTAAACGTTGGTCCTGTAGCTGTACTTAATAAAGTTGAGCCATTATAAAATTTAACATTAGATATTGATCCATCTGCATCTGCAGCAGTTGCTGTAATTGTAATACTTGCAGGTGCAGTAAAACTTGTAGTTGTTGGTGCAGTTAATGAAACAGTTGGTGCAGTTCCACCTGTTTGTGCTGGAAGCAATGACAACATCATTTGTGCATACCGCTGACCTAACGTACGATAAGATGCTGTTGTAAAATGTAGGTTATCAGATTGAGCGCCCAAGCCACTTGAAGAAATAATATGAGCAGTTGGTATTGTATTTGGCAAATTATTAATGATTGAATTCATACTTGCACATAAACCGTTGTGTGCTGCATCGACAACTTGCCCTGCCAACAAAGGAACGTTTGCTGCGTTAAGGCCTAAATCGGCTAACAAATTTGTATAAACACCTTTAACTTTTGTTGCCCATGCTTGATCGCCCGTATTTGATTCACCTTGATGTATTAAGATGCCTTTAATAACTCCATCGTTTTGGGCAAGTTTCGCCAACTCAACAATCTTTGCATAGGGATTGCCGCCATACTCATTCGCAATATTTTTAATGTATTGATCACTCGCAGAAAGCCCATTTATGTAGGATTGATAATTATTTTTATCAAATATTTCAATTTTAGTTCCTGCAATAGAAACATGCACGATACCCACTTTTACGTTTGCAGGCAGATTGGCAATCATTTCACGACCAAAATAATCGGAGGGGCCAATTTTAGTATTACATCTTGCAATTGGAGGAGTAGCAGTACGCCATGTATTTTTAGGCTGCCCAGTGCAGGCTACGGCTTGCATTACTTGAAAACGACTATTAACAGTCTGATCTTGTGCTTCAATAGGCCCTTGCCCTTCCATATTGGATTGTCCAAAGCATATGTAAATTTGAAAATTGGGATCAACTGCCGAAAAGGTTGAGGGTATAAAGCAGAGTGTTAGTATTATAAGTAACAAAACACGTTTAAATGCATACATCATATAAAATTCGGTTTATAAGTTCAGATAACTACTTCTTATTCTATTCAAAATAGTGGGTCTGAATTTGCTACGAACGGATATTAAAATTGTAAACAGAAACCTCGATTATTATAGTGATTTTTCTTTAATGTATTCAATAGTAAATAATTACAGTACACGCATGAATGTCGTTTCGTTGAGGATAATAAACAGTTAAATTTGCTATTGCTGGTGCCGCTGCCCTTTAAAATCATTTATATTGAATTTATTTATCGCAAAGCCCCAACAACAGATCGCTCGATTTTGAGTGCTCTGGCTTTTATTTATGCATTAAAAATACCATTCAGCAATTGGAAAAAACCAACAACAATCGGGGGAGCTTATGGGATTGCGGATTATAATTATAGTTTGTTTTTTTTATAGACTAATAAAACAATTCCTACGAATAGGCTCTTCAAAGAGGTTTAAGTAATTTTTTAATTAATACAGACTTATGTATCTTTAAAATATGACAGCTATTGAAAATTCCGTTGATTGTGTAATATTTGGATTCAAAGACAGACAGCTTAACATCCTACTCATAAAACGTAAAGAATTTCCTGAAAAAGGAACGATGGCATTGCCTGGAGATTTCCTTAGCAAAGAGGTAAGTTTAGACAATTCTGCTAAAAAAACTTTAAAAGCGATAACTAATTTACAAAATATATTTTTAGAGCAAATTGGTGCATTTGGTGATACAGATCGTTATCCTTCAAAGCGTGTGATTACAATAGGTTATTACGCACTTATAAATATCGAACACTACAAACCACAAGCGGGCTATACTGCTGAAAAGCTAGAATGGTGCCCTATGGATTCTCTGCCCAGGCTTGCTTTTGATCACTTAAAAATAATTGAAGCAGCCTACGTCATTTTAAAACGTAAAATTAGACACGAGCCTATTGGATTTAATTTGTTGCCGGAACAATTTAGTTTAACTGAATTGCAGCAAGTTTACGAAGCAATTTTGGGGACAGAATTGAACAAGCGAAATTTCAGAACAAAATTAAAGCAAATGAAATTGCTCATTGAAACGGGAGTTAAACAAGAAAATGTAGCCCACAAACCAGCAATGCTGTACCGTTTTGATGAAAAAGTATATATGAAACTCAGCAACGAAGGGTTTTATTTTAAACTCTAAGACACAATACAAACCATCTTTTATAAATAAGGTCATGGTTTTATTTTAATCGAATTTCATGTCTGAATTTCAATTAAATTGACTTAATTAAATCCTTTTTTACGTAATTTACATTCAAATTAAAAAATATTTTATGAAAAAAATCCTTTTGCTGAGTGCAACCATTGTTTCACTTTGTTCAGCAATTTTTGTTATCAATGGCAAATACGAAGTAATTACTTCTGGATATAAAGTTCCAGAACATGGTAAGGGGAAATTTGCGATGAATGACAAAGTACCTCCTTTAAATTTCACCCTAAATAATTTATACCAAACAATTGATAACGTAAGTTTTGATGGAAACAACATTACAATTCTTTCAAAAGCTCAACGATTGGGTTTAATTACTATGGGCAGTGTAGCCCAAATAGGTTCTGGCAATACCTATTCGCCAGCTGTAATGGTAGATAATTTTGATATTGAAAATAGCCTTTCAAAACACGAAAGTTTTCCTATAAACTTAGCTGATTTACTAAATAAAACTGCACCCTACAGTATAATGGATGCCGTAAGTTTAGGAAGCGTTATCGGAACAAATACGGATGATTTAGCTCTTTCTGATATAAAAGCAAAATACCCAAAAGCTTTCTTACCCATTGTTGAGAGCTCAACTAGTTCAACAGATACCCTTATGGTATCCTATTATTTTGGTTCGTATGCAATCTCTTCTTACAAATACTCAAAAGGATTGGATGAATCCAAACAGTTAGAAACGTACCAAACTAAAAATGCAGTTACGCAAGAGCGTGTAGATTTTGGTGGTGCTGAATATAAATTGTTTCCTTGGGGTATTGATTTTTATAATGAAAAAGGAAATACAGTAACCGTACCTGTTGGTTGCAATCGCAAAGACTTAAAAAATCAATTTTACAAAGAGTTTGCCTATGTAACACATTCCGCTACGGGTAAAATAATTAATCAACCAATTTTAAAATTTGATTTCACAAAAGATCATGAATACATAAGCTTAGTTGAAAATGCACAAACAGGCGAAAAGCAATTGGTTGCCATTTTGGGAAACAAAATGTACATGGGCAAACAAAATGATCCAGAGCCAAACAAATTTACATTGGTTGTATTAAACCCTGATGGAAGTTTAAAACTTAAAAAAGATTTTCAATATGGTTTAAAAGGCAGAGAATTTATGCCTGCATTTGCTTTCATGAATGGTGATATTACGTATGTGGTTTCTAGAAATAAACTAACCTCTACCCTAGAAACATTTGTATTTGATGCAGCAGGAGAATTTACGATAATGAAACAACCAAGCGCAGATATATATGCAAGAACCTATGGTAATAGAAATGGTGCAATGAGTTTCTTAGCTGGATCGCAAAAATACAAGCCCTTTGCTACAAAAAAATTAGCCTCAGGAAATGTTGTTTTACTTACAAATGATGAATTTGATGAAACGATACCCAATCCAAATGCAAAGCCTGGTGACATGAATCAAACCTTCAAAATCAATAGATATAAAAATGTCATTGCTTTTGAATTCACTCCGACGGGTGAATGTGTTGGTCAGTTTGTTCAATTCAAAGAGTTTCAACATACTAAAACACCTACTTATATAGAAGAAATTATTGTAAAGAATGACAAGATTATTATCTTGACATTGGATAAAGATAAATCTATTATCAATCCACTCCTTAGTGCACTACACAACGATCAAATGCTTGAGAAAGGCTGTAAACCACTATGCAAACCTGCTGTTATAGAATTCAATTTTACAGATAAAAGTTTATCCATAAGTAAAGCTGATCCTATGTTCATTACTCTATACGGTACGCAGTCGTATTTTTTATTAAACGATAATGCTGGCATTGCGTATTATGGATACGTAACTGGTAAGCCCTCTAATGAATGCGACTTTCAGGTAAACGTTATTAAATTCTAAAAATAGGATAAAATTAAAAGAGTCTGTGGATGATGTACGCATCATCCACAGACTCTTTTTTTATATACGATTACTTACTGAATTATTGGTAACTGGTATCTTCAAATCACCGCTACCAGAGGATATTTTTTCGATGCATTCTTTTTTGCATTCTATATATAAATACAAACACTTTCTATAATTTCTACGTGTTATCTATTGATTTTATATTGTAATCCAATTTCAAACGATTGTGACTTTATAATACGTGTGTTCAAAAAAGTACTATTATAAGATAAGTTTAAAACGATGGGATTTTTTATTTTATTGAATTGAAACGTTGTTAAGAAGGATGTACCTCTTAAATACTGATACATGATTCCCATTGTGAAAAATTCATTATAAGAAAGCATAACGGTGGAGTTGACGATATCAGACAAAGGTTGTTGCCTCCAAAATAAATTGCCTTTCAAAATAAGAAATGGGCTTAATTCCTTTTCTGCTTGTATGTAATATAAGTTGTAGCGCTTTAATATTAAGTACGAATTAAGCACAACCAATTTATTATTGAAAAATTGATACGCAGCAGCTCCAAACTCTAATTTTTTGTATTTCAAAATTAAACCTCCATTGCCATCGGGCACACTTCCATGGCCTGTACCAGATGGTGCAGAAAAATCATGTGCAGATACCCCTAACCCAAGTCCGGCAGAAATAGATATATCTTCTGTTATGGGAATTCGGATAGAATAATTTCCATAAAATTTAGGAGAAGCAATATATGGACCTTCCTTTTCATTTTGAAAAATTACTCTTGCAACCTGTCTAATATGAAGATCCGGTTTAAAGGTTACGTCCGCATAAGCTGTTTGCGTACTTACATCATTTAATAATCCTACTCGGGATTTATAGAGCACATTGAAACTTGCTTTGGTATCGTTCGTATTTATCCAAGCGGGATTAACAAGTGCTAAATGGTTTACAACAACAGATGAATAATAATCTGGAAGATAATTATTTTGCACATTCTGTGATATACCAAGAAGAGGCATAAAAGCGATGAATATCAAAAATATTATTTTATTCAATGTTTTTTAAATGAGTTCCGTACAAATATAACTAGAACAGTACTTGTTAAACACTATATAATATATTCAATTATTTGAACAAATAATATTAAAATTATTATCTACTATTTCATTACTATTGACCTTATGCTGGGTCTTAACTTTAATCCTTAACAATTAATGAGCATAGAGAAGGAAATACCAGACTTAATTAAACAAGGCAAAGATGCTGATGTCATTCATTTGTTTTATAAATTAGTATATCCTCGGGTAAAAAAAGCTATTTTAAAACGTGGAGGTAAAAAAGAAGACATTGAAGATGTGTTTCAAGAATCAATTATGTACCTCTATAAACAAATAATAGGGGATAAATTTAGTGATAAATATACTGTTTATGGATTTCTGTATACACACACTATACATCGTTGGATGAACTATTTAAGGAAAAATAACCGTTATGTTCATGTAGATTTTCAAACAGACATAAGTTATGGTAATTTAAAGGTAGACCATGACGAAGTATATCCTACCGCTAAAGAAGGGAATCTGATAACGGAGCTTTTTTCTACAATTGGGAATACATGTATCGAAATTCTCACTTATACAATCTATCAAAATTTAATGATGGAAGATATTCAAATTCGAATGGGATTTGAAACAGAAGGAGCAGTAAAGATGAAACTAAAACGTTGTCGAGAAAAATTATACAAGGAGATTGAAAAAAATCCCATTATACTACAAAAATTGAAAGGTCATGTATAAGGAATATTCATATGAGGAAGTTGAAAATTACCTGTCAGGAGACTTTTCTGAAGAAGAAATAATACAGTTTGAAAAGCAACTGGAGATTGATGAAAAACTGAAACAAAAAGTACTCATATGTCAGTCTACTCCTACACTGATTTTACAAAATAAACTAAGTAATCTTAGGACAATTATGTCTGAAGAACAAGCAAAAGCAGACAAGAGCAAATTTCCTTTTAATAAAACGGGAATGCTTGTAATTGTATCGTCTGTGTTACTTTCTGGTACAGCCATTTATGTAAATTCCGAAAAAACTATTTCGCAAAATATTCAAGATACGGGTAAGAATATAATCCAAACAGATACTGTAAAAGTTCGTTCAACATTCACCCAAGAAGAAAAAAACATACATATTTCCGAAGGTCAAAACATTGAGAAAACGAATGTTGCCGAGACGAAAGAATCTATTGAAAAAACCTTAAGATCAGATACTGTTTCTAAAGAAATTAAGCCGGTTACAAACGTCCGTATTGTTGATCATAATCAATCAACTGATTCAACAACAATCAATAAGCCAAAGCAGGATATTTCTGTTTTGGATAGCAATCCAAAGAGCATTATTCTTAAGCCTACTGAAACAACAAAAAGTAATTGCGATGATATTGAGATACTAGCAGATATTTCGATAACGGAGCCTTGCTTAGGAAGCAGAGATGGAATGATTGAATTGAAAAATTTACAGGGAGGAAAATCTCCATATAAATCATTCATCAATAAAAATGAGGTAGGATATGTAACTGTATTTAAAGACTTATACCAAGGAAATTATTCAATTGATGTAGTTGACGGAAACGGTTGTAAACATCAATTTAATAGTATAATTTTAATAGGGAAAAATTGCAATCAAAAATACGATTTTAATACCAGCCAAGGAGAAGTGTGGAATGGACCGATTACAAACCAGATTTGTACCCTAAGAATAATAGATAAAAATGGAACAATGGTATTTACAAAACAGATGGATAAGGATGTACAGTGCACTTGGGACGGATATAATTTAACAGGTACTCTTTTGCATGGTTATTTTGTGTTTACGATTGAAAATAAAGATGGTTCTGTTACTAAAGGTTCTATCACAATAACAGAATGAGACAAATTAAAATCATATTAGCTCTATTATCATTGATGTTGTGTATTACAACATTAAAAGCACAAACCGTGTCTATTGTAGATGGTAATTTTAAAAAATTTCTATTAGATAGTTTGCCCACTGTTTTAGACGCATCGCAAAATCTTATAATCGCAAATGCTGCCAACGTAACAGAAATAAAATGCCAAAACTATAATATTACGAGCATCAATGAACTTGTTTATTTTACTGGTCTAAATACCTTAAATATAAGTAAAAACCCCATCACAACATTGCCAGATATTTCAGTTTTAACAGGATTGACAAGACTGTTAATTGGAGATACAAAAATTGAAATCCTACCCAACATATCTAATTTCCCGAATTTAGTAAAATTAGATATACACCGCTTGTACCTTACAACATTTCCTGATGTATCTCAAAATATATTGTTGGAAGAGTTGATTTTAAATACGAATAACTTTAGCTCCATTCCAATATTAAATTTACCAAACCTTAGAATATTAGATGTATCATTAACGAAAATAACTACGCTTCCTGATTTATCAAACCTTACAAGCTTAACATCCTTATCTTGCTTTAGAAATGTATTGCAACAATTGCCTGACTTGTCTATGTTGACGAATCTAACTATCGTTGATGCCAGCACAAATCAAATAAATACATTTCCTTCTCTACCCACAAGTGTAGCCACGTTATACTTAGATAATAATTCATTAACCACTATACCAAACTTACTTGCGTATACTGCCCTTAGTAAAGTACGGCTTTATATGAATTATTTAAGCTTTGAAGATTTACTTCCCTTAACTAATAATCCAAACTACAGCGCTATATATTCGGTTGCCCCTCAAAATAAAATACGTGTTGGAACAAACCAAACAGTTGTAGAGCATACTTCATTCTCTATAGATTCAAACCTAGACTCAAATATACCAACCGTTATAAGAAAATGGTATTTTGAAAATACAGCAACAAACCAGTCGAATCTATTGTATCAAATCAATCAAACACAATTATCAGACCAAGGAGCTTATTACTGCTCACTTACAGATCCATCGTTTCCAGGTTTAACAATTCAAACAGAAAATTTCAATATAACGGTTTTGCCTTGCGTTAATATAAACGGAGTAACAACTGAAATACAAGGAAGCACTTGTATAAAACAAGGATCGGTATACGTAACGTTAACAGCACAACCAAGTAGTAATTATACCTTTCAATTGGAAGGTGTGCAATCTCATAAAATATTTACTTCCACATCTGGACAATTTGCAAGCCTAGCGGACCCACAATACATACTTACAATAATTGCACCTACAGGATGTACTTACAGCTTACCAACCATATCCATACCTAGAGAAGAGTGTCAACAAATTGTACTTACACCCAACGGAGACGGTGTTGATGATACGTATTATTTTCCTCAAACAGGGTCTGCAAAATTGGTAGATAAATTTGGAAATGTTGCATGTCAATTATCTCTTCCAAAAATTTGGGATGGCTATTGTAATGGACAAAAATTACCTGTTGGATATTATTTAGTTACTATCAATGGTGGTGAAGAAGTTCTCAAAGTATCCATTATTTTTTAAAATATTTTTTTAATCTACTGATTAAATAATAACATCTAAAAAATATGCTTTATTGTATTCATAGATCATACTTTGGTTGATTCAGTAATAATAGCATCTGCAAGGTTGTACTTGATCCATGAAAACCCGTAAAGAAAAATCACTACGCCTTATTAAGGCACAAAATTTTGAAATTGATATATTTATTAAGGTGCAATAAGATTAATAATGGTGTTAATAAATGATATAATGTCATTTAGTTTAATTGCATAGAATAGATGTTGTTGGGGTTTCTGCTAGTTGAAATCAATGAAATGAACGCGTGTGTCGTATAGTACCAACAAAGAGAACCCGATTTTTGGTGCACCCCGTATTTATTTGTCGTTAAAATAACATTGAGCAGGCGTAAGTACCAACAATAGCAATCGGCGGCGCTTCACGAATCGACATTGATAAATGATATAAAATTCAATTTTTTATTTATTTATAGAACCTCCTAATCCATTCGTAAAATATTTTATTATGCTCCGATCTCAGTAGGGTTCATAACTCATTTAGTTGATAAGAAAAATCCCATTACCTACATTCGAATATCCATGATATGATATTATATTCTACAAAGCAACTCTATTATCCTTTGAGTATGTGCCAAATTTTTTGTTTTAGCTTTTGTAGTACCGATATACCTTCTCCATCGAAATAGAAAAATAAAAATTAATTGCAATTTTGATTAGGAAATTTTAACGCATCATTTATTTAAAATAATACGCTGTTTATTCTTCACAATTAGTGTACATGCCTGATATCGGTCGTTTCATATATTGATCGAAATTAATAAACATCCAATTAGTATAATTACACTTAATCCAAACCATCCTACTATTAATTTATTTTTTGTTGATGAACTGCCCTCTTTGGAAAACGAGAATGCTTAGCAGTTATAGTTCTGTTTTTTGAAAACAGCACGCGACAAAATCTGAGTTGTTGTAGAAATTAAAAATAATTTTGTTAAATTAAAAAGACCTGGCCAATGTAAAATCATCGGTCCAGGCCATATCAAAAAATGGTAATACCAGAATTTTACCTTTTTACAATCTTGGTTGTATACACGCCATTTTCTGATTGAATAATTACAGAATAAAGACCAGCAGCTAAATTGTCACCCAATGAAATTTCTTCAACATATAAATTAGAAAACGTTTCAACCAATGCACCAGAAGCAGTGAAGACTTTAACATTTTGAATCATACCCAGATTTTCTAATTTGATTGTAGTCAAATTATCAAACGGCTGTGGTATAACTGTAATGTTCGTTGTTGTACCATTCGTAGTTGCTGTAGCTACACAAGCTGTATTACTTGTAGTTCCGCCTACGCAAACATTGCAATTATCATATACTGCGGTGCCGTTTGGAACCCCTGCACAATCAAGACAAGAATTTTCTGTTTTCCCACAACCACAATTTCCCGCATCTATCTTATATGCATCACTCGGACAAGCATCGCCTGCAATCGATACATAACCAAATGGCTGATTGCACGACGTTTTTGAAACCAAAGCATCTCCTTTACCATCACCATCTATATCTTGATACCAAACAATACCAGTGGTAATAGTGATTTCTTTTCCAGCTGACAATGTCTTGCAACCACTTCCATTCGTTACTTCAACAACATAGTTTCCTGCACTGTTAGCTACATAGGTCTGATTTGTGCCAACAAACGTTCCGCTGTTATACCATTTGTACGAAGCACCTGTACTTGCTGTCAGTACAGTAGATCCTCCTGAACAGAACGACGTACTTGGGCTTGTGATTGTAGCTGCAGGTAATGTACTCACTGAGATTTGACTAACAGCCGAAGTTGATTTACAGCCACTCGCATTACTTACTTCTACGCTATATGCGCCAGATGTTTCTGCTGTATACGTTGATGCCGAACCAACTTGTGTAGTACCATTATACCATTTGTATGAATTACCAGCACTTGCTGTAAGCACCACTGAACTGCCTGAACAAATTGACGTAGTAGGTGAAGTAATTGTTGCCGTTGGTAATGTACTTACTGTTATTTGTGTAACAGCTGAAGTTGCTTTACAGCCTCCTGTATAGGTAACTTCAACAACATAGTTTCCGGCAGTATTCGCTACATTGGTTTGATTTGTACCAACAAACGTTCCGCTGTTATACCATTTATACGAAGCTCCTGCACTGGCTGTTAATACAGTAGATTCTCCTGAACAAAATGACGTAATCGGAGTTGTGATAGTAGCTACAGGTAATGTACTCACTGAGATTTGACTAACAGCCGAAGTTGATTTACAACCACTCGCATTACTTACTTCTACGCTATAGTTACCAGCAGTTGATGCTTTATACGTTGATTCTGTTCCAACTTGTGTTGTTCCATTAAACCATTTGTACGAAGCACCTGCACTCGCAGTCAGCACTACTGACCCGCCTGAACAAATTGACGTAGTAGGTGAAGTAATTGTTGCAGTTGGTACTGTACTTACTGTTATTTGTGTAACAGCTGAAGTTGCTTTACAACCACTCGCATTACTTACTTCTACGGTATATGCGCCAGATGTTTCTGCTGTATACGTTGATGCCGAACCAACTTGTGTAGTACCATTATACCATTTGTATGAATTACCAGCACTTGCTGTAAGCACCACTGAACTGCCTGAACAAATTGACGTAGTGGGTGAAGTAATTGTTGCTACAGGTAATGTACTTACTGTTATTTGTGTAACAGCCGAACTTGCTTTACAACCACTCGCATTACTTACTTCAACGGTATAGTTACCCGCACTTGATGCTTTATACGTTGATTCTGTTCCAACTTGTGTTGTTCCATTAAACCATTTGTACGAAGTACCTGCGCTTGCTGTTAATACAGTAGACCCTCCTGAACAAATTGAAGTAGTAGGAGTCGTTATAGTAGCCGTAGGTTTAGACACTATTAATGCAAACGTACTTGTTGCTTTACAGCCATTCCCATCGATATATGTTGCAATATAATTTCCCGTATGGGCACTGTTCAAATTTGTAATTATTGGATCCCGAACCGATGAGGTAAAATTATTCGGACCAGTCCAAGACCATCCATTATTTTGTGTTGGCCATGGACCAAACGATACAGTTCCCGTTTCGCAAGCTGTTACACTTGATGCAGCAACCCACGCACCGGCATCTACTTTTACATTTTGTGTAATTATTGGCAATGCATGTAACGTTGTCACCACGGGTGCAGAGCTTACTTTACAGCCGGCTGCTGAGACTACGTTTACTGTGTAATTACCAGCAATAGCTGTTGTATAACTTGCAGTTATGCCAACTTGGGTTGTATTGTTTTTCCAGATATAACTCGCTCCGGAACTTGAAGTCAATGCTAAACTAGTACCTGCACAGAAGGAACTTGGACCGCTTGTTGCAACGATGCTGTTTGAAATTGAAAGTGTATTTGCACCACCGATATA
>ERZ724508.1411-NODE-1411-length-14337-cov-8.338188_pt1 | contig 14337 bp, 8 predicted proteins | sample MGYA00376041_ERZ724508 | MGnify/ENA primary metagenome ERZ724508 (study PRJEB28724, sample SAMN07190887) | wastewater metagenome | isolation source: effluent of sewage treatment plant in Hong Hong | place: USA: Christiansburg, Virginia | collected 2016-03-01 ...
ATCAGTTATAAATTATAATGCCAGATATTACTGATCTCAATATACAATCTTCATTAAAACTTTCAGCTTTTACAGCTTTTAAAATAAATTTTTATAAAAATTAGTTAACTTCTTGCAATACTTCTTATGCTTCTTTCAAAACTGTTTGGCTCATTACTAAAATCATATCTTATTGATTTTCAAGTACTATATTTATTATTTTAAATTTTATCAGGCTTTATTTCATAAATTTCTTTTACCTCATCTTAATCATTACTTTATATAGATTCTTTGCTTTTTCATCTAATACTGATACCTTTATTTACCTCCATAAATGACTTCTTATTTTCCGTCTTCGGTACTAGTGTGAAATTGCTTACAATGTTTATATCACCTTTAAGCAAATAGTGTTATACAATTTACCTCTGAATATTTTTAATTAAGTAATGATTTTTTAAATGTATTTCGTATCTTTCTACCACATTCTCTATTCTAGCAGTATACAGCTATTAAGTTTTAAACTAATAGTGTATTTTAATATGATATACAACAATTAGTCCTATCAGGTGCAAAAACATGATGTTTGTTAGGACAACTCCTTCGTATTCCCTAAGGCTGTATATAAGAAAAATAACGTTAAAAATAACAATATTATAGAAAACTATTTCCATAATATATCCTCTATCATCTATACTTTGATTTAGTTCTTCCATTAAAGAGAAAACAGTTTTTGAGGCATCTTCCATCATTACTGTATCGCTCATGTTTTTAACTCAGTATCTTCTATTTACCATTTATACATCTATGTCATTGTACTTCATCTTCTCCATTGATATTTATGATAAAAATTATAATTTATAAAATGAAACAGGAAAGCGACAAAATCGAGGAAAGAATGACAAATAAAACTTATATTGGTCTTAATGACGTTGTTGATGATAATCTAGAAGAACAGCTATATAAAAACAATGACACCTGGGAAGACCTAGGAGTTCCCGATGAAATAATAACCTCCTTAAAAACAAGAGGATTTAAATGACCATCTCTTATACAGAAGAAGGTTATCAAATAGATACAGAAGTACTCAATAAGTGCTCAATCATAAAATGGATCAGGAAAAACACTAGCTTATTTGGTGCCTACTGTAATGACTCTTCTGCAACAAGGTCACTGCTCTGAGGCTGGAAGTCCATGAGTTGTCATTGTATGTGACACAAAAGCTCTTATTATATAGGTTGAGAAAGTACTTAGAGGACTATTAGAAGAAATACCTTCTTTAAAAGACTATTAAATAGATTATCTTTTTGGAGGAAAGCAATTGGAAAAGGATAAGTTTGATGTACTCTTAACAACATTTGAATAACTTAAAAACAATATCATTAAGAAGAAAGTAATAGTAAAGGGAATCAAGCTGGTCATTTTAGATGAGGCTGACAATGTTCTTTAATCAGAATTTGCTTAGAATTACTGCTTAAATTTTCTTAATAAATAACTAGAATAAGTTGAGCATAAGTTTTTAATGATTTCTGCCACAAGAACTCCTGAATTTGATTAGGTTTTGAGTTAGATAAAAAAAAGCGGAAATATGCTCTCATTTTCATTAGAGAAAGAACAGCTTACTTTAAAAAATGTTTAACAATATATGATGGTATATTAGTAGCCAAAAGATTGATTAGCTTTGTTAGAAGAAATAATAGGAAGACTGGATGTTTAGAATATCTTAATCTTCGGTAACAGCATAGAAAAACTACATGAATTAAACGACTATTTAGAGTCTAAATAATATAAAGTAGTCTTCATATATCAAAAGAACGGAGTGCTGGAAAACAAAGCAGAGTTCTTGCAATAGAAAATATAAGAGTTTTTAGAGGGCAAGGTTAGGATCTTATTAACTACTAATTTACTGGCAAGAGGCATTGATATGAGAAAAGTTACACTGGTTATAAATTATAATTTGCCTCTGAAAATTAATAATGATGACAAAACAAAGCAAAGAGAAATTGATCTTGAAACCTATCTACATAGAGTTGGAAGAACAGGAAGATTCGGTGATAGAGGAATAGCTATTAATTTGGTTGATTAGAAAAGAGATCTAGATTTAATTGAGAAAATACAAGAGTACTATAAGAATGAAATTAAGTGTTTAGAAATAAACTAGCTTGAGGAAGTTAATTAGCAGCTTTAAGAGATTGGCTCCTTGAATACTAAAAAAAGAGTTAAACTTGAAGAAAATGTTTAATAGATAATCATTATAATTTTTAAATTCTTGACTCTTGTCCTGTATTCAATAAAAAACTCATGTCAACATTATATAGTCAATCTAAAAGACTGCAGTTCTCAACTTAGTTTTTTAGTTGGACATTTTCATTGATGTTTCTAAGAAAAGTGTCGTGTATTTACTCTAGGTCAAACTCACAATAATCTGTTATTTATTCATAACCCAAAAGGAACAGGTTTTATATGATATAATATCAATATGCAGTTCTTGTTACATTATTAAGTGGATTTAAAGGATCAATAATAATAAGCTGGTTTGCAGCACCCATCTATTGATTGTTTTTAAATACAATGGTCTACTAGTCACTCTCTAAGATTAATGAAGGCTAGATAACTTAGCTTTAGTAGGAGAATTGTGTTGAGTAAAAAGAAAGAAAATCTAGAAGTATTTTTCCATAGTTTTTGTCATACCCAACATTTTTCTTTAAATATCTTTAGTTCTATAAAAATCCTATTAGCATTAATATTAGTCCATATGATGACAAGCCTCCTTAGTAAGAGTTATTAAGATCAGACTTATACATAAGCTGTTTTAAAACAATGATAATATATTTTGCTGCTGGATAATAGACTAGTATTCTCTTCACATAATCCACGCACTAAAGACCATAATGATAGTCAGTTTGTGTTGATATATCAATTTGTATAGATGATCCATCTATATTGAAAAGCAGCTTAAGCACCGGTATTGTAGCATTCTAGAGCAGTTTTTTCTCTATTACTTATTTCTCATCATTGAGAGAACTAAGTAGATTATTAAGGAAATAGTCTTGATGTTCCTATAGCTCTACAATTAAATCTATATCTGATGAAGGTAAACAAAGCCTTGTAGCAAAAGAGCCAAATACATTTATTTTAAAACCACTCTAATAGTAGCTCTTAATACTTCTATCAAGTTAGCCAATAATACTATTTAAATTGATGTAGTTTTGTTGCAGCTGATTTTCATTGCTTTCCCAAAACTAAATAATTTCATCATTAAGTTTTAGAGTAACTTTTTCTTAAATGACTTTAAAATTAAGACTTATTATTTTGCTGCATGCTGGACATACTTGACCCTGATTGCAGTTTTTATCTCCTGAGGAATTCGAGCCAGATAAAAAATCCGATCAGAATATATGTTAAGTATCATTGTGTTTTATAGTTTTCCCTTGAGCGAGATTCTTGGTTTATTATAAACGTTTTTGGAGCTCTAATTCCTCCTAGTATTAAGTCTTAAGAATATTTAGTTAGGATTCAAGTTACATTATTTCTTCATCCTTTACATCTTTAAATTAGTTTTAGTTTGAAGTTTCTTTTCCTTCTACGGATCCGGTTCTCTCTTATTTTCTTTCATTTTAGTTTTTGTTCATGTCATCAAATGAAGATGTTTTTTGGAAATAAAGATTCTTTTATAAGGACTATTCTTATAGGGCGTAAATTATCACCTTGATTTCGTCAACAGCCATTTCAATTGGAAGTTATTCTTTTTTATTTAGTATTTATAATTGTTTCTCATTTTTCTTACCTATGACTCAAACCAATTGGTGATTTTGTATTAAGACAGCCATATGCAAATAAGTGTAACCAGTTTTGGGATTCTGATACATAAAGTTTTTGACACACTTTACTATAATAAGACTGCTTTTAATGAATTTTCTTTTGATAGAATTAAATAAAGGGGCTTATCCCTTAGAATTTACCTAGTCGAAATCAGCATTAGTTATTGACAGGTACTACAACCCTTGTATGTTGAAATCATCTTCTTTTTCTGTAAGTAAATGAAGAATTGTGTCTCCATTAATTTCTTTTAAGTTAAGATCAAATCCGTTATCATGAAGCATTCTTAATAAATTGAGATTTTTGGACCTTATACAATGAAATATATAGAGTTCGTTATTGTCAGTTTTTGTGTAACCTTCTTTGTGAATTTTTGGAATGAGCAGCTTAATAAGTTTATCCAGAGTCTTGTTATCTATTTATAAATCCATTAATTGCTCAAATAAGAATTTCAGAGGATTTCCCTATATGTCTTAGTTTTATGATAAAAAGTGAATTATTTGAGAAAAAGAATTAGTTTTAAGATATTTTTTAATAGTGTTCATTTTATTGTTTCTATCCATTTATAATAAATTTAATTTGCAGTTATATTATGATTATATTTATTCTACTATTTAAACTTAGTTAGTTAGACAATATTAATTACAAAGAAATCTATAATAATATTATTAAGGAATTTTACAAACAAAAATAACTAAATCAAAGCAGCAGAGATAAATTAGATAGATAAATATTTTTGAAACTAAATAATAAATGTAATGATAACTCAAATATTATTTTTCTCAAAGAATGTATTTTTAATCAGACTTTATAATTTGCTTGGAAGCACATCTCTAGAGATGCTTAACTAAAATAAGTCAGTCCAAACATATTTAATTATTTTTTTGTGAATTGATTAAATGGTAAGCCAATATAGATTATCTCCTTAAATAGACAAATGATTCTTCAGACTCTTGATGAGATCAGAAATATTAAATAATCTATCCAAACCATTATATAACCAAAGCTTTAATAAAATAAGCATGAATTTTTAACAGACAATACAAATTGTAATAGAATAAGAAGATATTTATAAATAAAAGACTATAGAAATTTCTCCTGCAAGAAATATTGATCTGAGTTATAAATTGTAATACCAAATTTATATTAGATAAAAAAATTTAATCAACAAAGAATCATATATTTGAAAAAATAAACAGTAAAGGATCTTCTGAGCAATTATTAATAAGACATAAAAAAAGAATTTAAATTTATACGATAAGAATTACTAAAGGATAAAAAGCCTTTGTTAGAATGTATTTAAAACAAACAATTAAAAAACAAAATACGATAGCTTATTATTAAAGAAACAAATCAGTAGTAAAAATACTTTTTAAATTATCAAGTTAAAAAGTAAAGAAAGTTGGCTTATTATACTTAATAATAAATAAAAGTTATTTGGCAATAAAAATTCTAATAATATTACAAAAAAACACAAGAAATAAAAGATGATTTGAATAAAAGATTTAATTGGCTTTATGATAAATAGGAAAGAAAAGCTCAAATACTATAGGAAATTTTACAGTAATTTGAAGACATTAAGATGGATAAATTGAAATTTTCTATTAATTAGCTTTAAATATAAAAGTAATTTCTAACAGATATAGAGAGCCACAAAAGACAGCATAAAGAAGAATATTGATTTATCAAAGATTTTATTAAAGATTTAGAAAAACAACAGTCAACATTACTAGGCTAGGCACAGGATTATATAAACGATATTTATTAATTAAAAATTATTATGTTGCATTACTCATCTCTTATAAAATATTTACAAACTTATTATTTTATTACTTTAGCTCCAAAGTATACTATATTATTTATTCATCAGTCAGATTTTAAAGATTTTCTTATAAATTATCTTCTTTTTTATTCTCAGTTGGAATATAGAGATCTTTTTGTTGCTAAAAATAATAATCTAGTTTGAAATTATTAAGCCTCATTTATAAGTATAATATTTAATATAATGTCTAAATTACAGTGAGTGTATTTGACTGGCTTTAGATCTTACTCTTGCTAAGACTTTGAGTAAATTGAGGAATTTTTTTCACCAATCACATTAATTTTGGGAAGGAATGGCTCTGGTAAAAGTACTATATTAGAAGTACTATGATTTTTAATTTGCGGCTCTTATCCCCCAAGTACAGGAAATGGAAGAAGTTTTATTAGAGATCCAGGAATGAGTAATTAATCAGAAATGAAAGCCTGCGCTAAGTTATTGTTTAAAACAGTTGGGGGTTAGCAGTTTCTTTGCTCAAGGTCAATTAAATTCTCTAAGGGGTTAAAAAAGGATTTGTTTTCTAATATGGAATAGTATTTAAACTATATTAAGTCGGAGGAACAACATGTTATAATATCCTAGAAAATAGCAGACATTGATTAGAACATGCCTAGACTATTGGGAACAACAAAGGCTTTGATAGAAAATGTATTAATGTGTCATCAAGAAAATGCTAATTGGCCTTTTGGAGAAAATTTGAAATTAAAAGAAATATTTGATTAACTTTTTTAAACTGATTAATATTCAAAGTTTGTGGAGTGTTCTTGAAAAGTTGCTAAAGGGTTGAAAAAGAATTTAGCTGTTGAGTCCAAAGTGATGCAAGAAATTCAGTTCAAATACTAGGACACAATAAGAAATAAAAAACTAATTTACAGTAAGATTTAGGAACTAATAAGGTTTAGAAAGCTAATAAGAGATTCCGAAGAAAAGTTTGCTCAATAAAAAGATCTTCAAGATCTAAGAGAGTGTGAGATAAGACTTGGATAAGTTTATTAGCAAATGGATTAACTAAGAGAGGAGAAAATATAATTGACGGCAGATATTAAAGCAAATGGACTGTCGGATGATGAGTTAAAAAGATCTATAGAGGATTTGGAGACTGAGTAAAAAGTATTATAGTAACAACAGAGTAATTTAATTGAATAGATTCAGAAAATTAACAACTGCTAACAAAGCTTGAGAATCAGATAAAAGATAGATGAAATTTAAGAGCTCTGTTATAGCATTAAAAATAAAGACTTAATTGACACTATAAATAAAGAAACGTTGCAGTTTATTTTCAATGATAATAAGGCTATGATATATGCAGGACAAATATAGGAGCAAATCAAACAAATTAATTCTGAGATAGAAAAATACTTAAATAAATATCAGAATAATGTTGATGAAATAAAAGGAAGAGTAAATGTACTAGAGATACAAATGGAGTAGGAGAAAAACAAAGAAAATATTAAAATAGCCAACCAATTTGTATAGGATATTAGAATCAATATTAAAAACTGAAACGATACTAAAAACTAAATTTTATTAATATGAAGAGAAACAGACAATCTTAAATTAACCAACGAAGAAATCAAAGAATACTAAGATAACTTAGAAAAAGAAATAAGAAAACTTAAAATCGCATAAAGTAGATTAGATATTAAAAAAACTTTTTAATAGCTTTAATAATATGAAATAGATTAGGAAAACAACGTTTAAAATTTAGTTAATTCTGTATAATTAAAAAAACAGTAACTTGAATAATAGATTGGTATTATTAATCACCAAATAGAGGAGCAAAAAACATTTTCCTTCCTAAAAAATACAGAACTAAATGTTATTAAGCAGAAAGTTTAAAAGATCAAGAATTAATTGAAATTGCAAGGTCTGGAGGAGAGTTATATTTGTGATGGTAAAAACATAATCGAATAAAAACAAAGAAAAAAATTACTGTTCAAGAACCTCATTTAAATAGATCAATATTCTAATATACTTAATAAAATGAAGGAGCATTGCTTAAGCAAAAAGAAGTGCTTTACTTGTGCCAAAGATATATATATTAAAGACCATAGTTAAATTGAGAATAATGTTAAAACAAAAATAGATAAAACTATAAAGCAAAAATATGATTAGGAATTAGAGTTAGAATATTTAACAAAAGAAATTTGAAGAAAAAAATAATTCTAAAGTGAGCTTATAGAACTAAGCTTGCTGGGTTAGCAAATCTAATAATATGAGTAATCAATAGAAGAACATTTATAATAATAAAATAACTACAAGGTTTAGGTTTTTTAACTTGAGAAATAATTAGCCTAGTAAAAAGAAATTTAATAACTACTTGATAATGCTGTTTTGGCAGATATGATTCTAGTAGAGGTGAGTGCAGATGATAATGAAGATTATAATATAGATATGTTGGAATTTAAATGTATTCCTTCTGCTTAATAAGCATTCAAATAAAAAGACAAATAGCTTAATGATAATCTATAATAGATTGAGTTGTACAATAAGACTCTTGAATAACTTATCACTAAGAAAAAGCAAGCCAAATTGATAATAAATGGTCTTTTAAAATAATTAAAACTGTTAGGATTTGAGGATGAAAAAGATATTCCTAGTCTTTAGAATGATACAGATTCAAAAGAGCAAATATAGATGAAAATACTAGAATACTCTAAGCAATTAAGTATGCTAGAATAATCCAAAAAGGCCTACATTGAAAAGCAAAATCAGGAGATAAAATTTAATTTATAGGAAATAACAAATGTAGAATAAGTTTTAGCCAAATATTCAGAGTTCAAGTAACTAGGCAAGGATCGAGAGCAAAAAGATATTAGGGAGGGATTACAGAAGTAAATTATAGAAAATGAGATGAGAATCGAGTACAAATAAAAATAAATTAAAGGGAGCTTAATCTTATAGAAATTAAAGATTAATGAGGATTGATTACAACATTCCATGATGGAGATGGCAGAAATAAAATACAAAGAGAAAATAATAATAAATAAAAAAGAAGAGTTTGAATAAATCAAATCAGAAATCTAATGACTAAAAGGACAAGAGGAGCTAATTCTAAAGCAAATAGAATAACTATAAACAAGTTTATCTCAGATGAAAGACATAGGACATTTGTACTACTAAAAGATGATAGAGTAAAACATCTAAACAAAAATGATTGAAGACCTAAATAACTTTGCCAATAAAGTAGAACTGATGCTAATAAAGGAGCACTAGGACTAAATATTTAGTTTGAATAAACTAATAGAGAAAATATGGAAACAAACATATATAAGTGCAGACATCAAAACTATAAAGATAAGAAGCGAGATTGAGGACTTGAAAGAAAGTGACAAAGGAAAGTCTTTTAGCTACTAAATTTAGATGGTTTCTTGAGAAGACAAAATTCTTCCATTAAAGAATACCGGAAGCAGTGGTCAGAAAGTACTTGCATCAATAGTTATTAGACTTGCTTTGGCAGAATTTTTTTGTAAAGACTGTGGTTTATTTGCTCTTGATGAACCTACAACACATTTGGATGAAAAAAACTCTGAGGCTTTAGCTTAGTTCTTAAAAAATCTTGCAAATTTTAAAAAAGATGAAGAAAACTTTCAACTCTTAGTTATTACTCATGACAATGGATTTCTACAATGCTTAGGAAAGATGATCAAGGATTACTATTAAGTTAGCAAGGATGGATAAGGGTTGTCCTGAATAAGAATGATACAATCAAATGAAGAATAATTACTATTAATATTATTTATATTTAAAATTAAATTATTTATAAGTATGATTGGAAAGAAAAGAATTGTAGAGTCAGATAATGAGACAGATGAGTCTAATCTAAATGACACACAAATCCAAACTTCAGAAATTTAGAATCAAAATGATGAATAGTAAATGTAATACTTGCCTAAAAAACAATACATTTTTAACATAGAAATTCAATCTGCTGTTTTGGGAGATAATCAAAATGTATCTGTATAGTATATAATTTGTTATGATAAATATTGGGAATTAACTAAGGGCTAAGAATATGGGCAGACTTACTTTTCTTCAAACAGATGCTTGCAAATAAATGAAATATTATTTGGCCATTAGTTCTCTTTAGAGTTTAATGTTTAATTGATTTAAAGTATTCCTGTTATAGTATTTATTGTTTATTCATAGGACATATTATGTAGGACTAAAATAGTAGGTTATGGAACACAGAACATGATATGTGTTGAAAGTAATCAAATAACATAAGTGTAGATTTTTAAAATAAAACCTTGAAATTATATTTACGCAATAATAAATAGCATAATGGGTATAAATCCTAAATTGAGGAATCCAAAAGAAATATTATATTAGTAAATAAACAGAGAGCAGCTACTAGTTGAAGGAATAGGCTATTTAAATCTAAAAACAAAAACAATAAAATCTATATTCAATAATTAACTTATTTCATTATAAAATGTATTGCTGAGAAAACTATGCTCAAAAACACCAACACTAGAACTAAGTAATATTATGCTCTTTTTTTCTTTCATAATTTCTCAATGGTTGATAATAAGAAGCCTGAGACTCCAAGTTCTTTTTAGATTTAAGAAACAATATTTTTTTATCAGTCAAGTTGTTCTTGGTTTCTATTCAGTTCCTAACCAATGGTGATGGTTGATTCGTGAGATTTCTTAAGCTATTAGGATATACTAGCTAATGTAGAGTTGTTACTCTATTGCTCATTTTGTGGTTAAATAAACTTTTATTTATTTTGTAAAGTTTATATTCTTTTCTTCAACTATCATAGTTAAATTGTTTATTGATTAAAAACATTCTATTCCTTATTATTTATATGCAAGGAAAGGCTTTCAAGCTATTTAGATTACCTTAATATAAAGAGATTGGACTGCTCTTTATCCTTGCAGACTTTAAACATCATTTGTTCTCTCTAACGACTCAAGCTCCTTGAATATATCTTCATAAATGGCTTCATAACTGCTCATTATAAACCTATTAATCTAAATTTATAAATGTTATAACCAGAGGAAATAAAAAGGCTTATGTAAAAAGCCCCACAACTATATCAACAATCATATGAAGACATCGAAGTTATAGAGCCTAATTCTTTTTAAGCAATGTCGAGACAAGCAACTATTAATATAGGTACTATAGGTCATGTTGCCCATGGTAAGTCAACTCTGGTAAAAGCTATATCATCAGTAAATACTGTAAGACACATGGACGAATAAGTAAGATCAATTACTATCAAGCTGGGATATGCCAATGCTAAAATATATAAGTGTACTCAATGTCCGGAACCTGATTGCTATTCATCATTCTAGTCAAATAAGGAAGATAATTTTAAATGTTAAAAATGCTAGTCGCCTGTAAAATTAGTCAGACATATTTCTTTTGTTGATTGTCCAGGGCATGATATTCTTATGGCTACTATGTTAACAGGTGCTGCAGTAATGGATGCAGCGTTATTATTAATTTCTGCAGAGATGGACTGTCCACAGCCGCAGACATGAGAGCATTTGCAAGCAGTTTAAATAATGAACTTAGACAAGATAATTATATTATAGAATAAATTGGATCTTATATTTAATTAAGAAGGAAGACCAGAATCTAATTATTAATAAATAAAAGAGTTTATAAAAGGTACAGTGGCAAGCGAGTCTCCGATAATTCCCATATCGGCTTAGTTCAAATACAACATAAATTATGTTTTAGATTATTTGGTTAATTATATACCAATTCCCAAGAGACAAATAAAAATCAACCCAATTATGATTGTTATTAGGTCTTTTGATATTAATAAACCAGGAAATCCAATAGAGTAATTGCAAGGAGGAATAGCCGGAGGATCAATTCTATAAGGAGTTTTAAAAGTTGGAGATGAAATAGAAATAAGGCCAGGAGTTGTGGAAACCAAAGAGGATGGAAGACTGACATGCTAACCTTTAAGATCAAGAATTGTTTCTTTGCTAGCTGAATAGAACTCTCTTCTATATGCTATTCCAGGAGGTCTTATTGGAGTAGGTACAACTTTGGATCCATCATTGACAATTGCTGACTCTTTGGTAGGCAATTTAATTGGGTTGCCAGGTTAACTCCCAGATGTATTCTGTGAAATCGATATAGACTACTATCTATTAAGTAGATTATTGGGAGTTAAAAAGGAAGGCACTGAAGATAGTTAAATTGTAAAGAAATTAGAGAGGCCAGAAATCATATTGGTAAATATCGGATCTACATAATCCAGTGGCTGAGTGGAGTCGACTGTTGCTAAATATTCTACTGCAAAAATTGTATTGAATACTCCAGTGTGCACTTGAGTAGGAGAGAAAATTGCTTTAAGTAGAAAAATCAACTGAAATTGGAGATTGATAGGATGGGGTACTATCAAAGGAGGAAAAAGAATCTATAGTGATAATTGGGATGAGTTACTTCCTGAGGAAAAAGCATTTTAAATAAGTTTATAAATTATTAAATAATCTTTAAATTCTATTGTTTTATAGTTAAGCTATACAAGCATGTGAATAGTTAATGCTTATTTATTTTAATTATATAGCAATAATTGAATTTTTAAAATTTACAGTAATCATTTAAAATATATTTATCGTTAAATATATTACCTTAAAGGTTATTTATTTCTCTCAATAACATATAAATATTTAGATATTAGTAATAAAGATATATTTATCCTCGATTATTTAAATCAAAATAAAACCTTTCGAATAAAACAAATATAATCATATGAATAAGATGCTATTAATTTATTTTATGAAACATCCCTTTAAAACACTATATTTTTATTTAAATGTTTGAGTGATAAAGTTAACAGAAGTGATTAGTAAAGACTTTATTATATAATATGTTTTAAGGTTTTATTGTTTATTCATAACAATCCTTTATTAAACAAAAAATTAATTCAATAAAATAAAATTATGAATTTTACTTTAGACAACTTTGGACAATAACTAGCTTGATGTTTTTTCCATTGTTAATTTTTCAATGTTTCAACACAATTTATGCGGCAATTGTCCCTAGTAAACAACTTTTAATCTCTTTTATTTTCAAATTTGTAAAATTATTCTTTTAAAGATAAATAAAATTCTATCTTGTTAATAAGACTTGATATATTATTAAGTTTTATAATTAAGAATTTAAAAATAACATGCTATGTTGTTTTATTTAAGATTTATATTGATTTAATTTATAAAAAGAATAATTTGATAAATTTCATTGCCAATTTAAAGATTTTAATGTATGTTAATGATAACTCGTTATATTTACATAAATTACCTTTATATTATAAGCAAAAATACGATTATGCTTATTTTTTTCAGATTTATTTGTTTTAAGATTCTGAAAATATAAGCTGTTTTAAGAATATATTATTTTTAGCAATCTACAAACGCTTAATTTGATAAATAAATTATCTAATTAAAACATAAATTCCTTTTCCTACTATAAAACTCATTTTTATGAATTTTACATGTTTTATATTTTTCAATGAAATAACTTTGCTTTTTACTTTTTAAATCTATTTTTTGGTACTTTATTATAATGCCTTTGTTATTTGTTTTTAATAATAAAGTTTTTGATATAATTTTTTAATTCTAATTGCTGGATTTATGCGAACTGTGGTAACCACAAATAAACCGGATAAATTTCATTGTTGCTTGATCAATATAATTCATTTAAATATATTACATAGTATTAATGGTTTTAAAAATATATTATGAAACTATTGCAATGTATTAACTCACTATTAATCTAATGTTGATAAAAGACTTAAATTTAAAAAACTTAAAAATAAATAGTTAAGTTTTTTAATAGACCTATAGTTGATTTTTAAAGCTTTTTTATCATCATTGTGGAAGATTATAACTTTACAATTAAAGTTTTCAGGATAAAATAAAAAATAGCCTAATTTGTATATAAAGCAGGTTACTCTTTTAATCTAAATTAGTTGAACTTAATTTATTAATATTCCTATTAAACATGGTTAAGTTAGTTCTAATAAAGTAACGATATATTAATATTAAATTTCTTTAAATGATAACCAAAATAAAGATCTAGGCTGATATTTAAATTATTAATGTATGCTTTATGAAATATTCTGATTATTTTAATATTATAAAATCTATAAATTCTATATAACTATTTAATAAAATATTAACTAGTTTTAATGCTTTAATAATTTATTTAATCTTAATTTTGATTCATTATTTTATCTTCTAAAATTTGTTCTTCTAAAATATCAGCAATTTTTGTAACTGTATATTTTTGATAATTCTCTTCAACAATCTTTTTATATTTGACTGATAACTGTACAATTTGACTAGACAATATAATATTTGAATTTTTAAATTATTTAATATAAAGTTAAATGTTTTCTACCAGCTATTTTCAACCTTCTGGAGCATTATCCTACTCATCCTATTAATACTCATTATCCTCAATTAGCATTTGCTCATCTTAATCAATATTCTAAAAATCAGTTGCTAAATAATTAAAAAAAGTCTAGTTTTATTGTTGCTGAGATAGTTCCTTAAATTTTTAAATAATTTATTTTAACTTTTTGTTTTCTTCATCTCTCATTTTAAGTTGTTCTTGAATGTACTCAAAATCTGTTTAAACATGTATGTATTCATCTCTGATTCTTATCTTTTGCATTATTCTTTATAAAATTAAATTTATAGTTTTAAATTATCCTAGTCAAAATAGTTGGGGTTTGGGGTTTGGGGTTTGGG
>ERZ724508.1412-NODE-1412-length-14333-cov-6.337582_pt1 | contig 14333 bp, 11 predicted proteins | sample MGYA00376041_ERZ724508 | MGnify/ENA primary metagenome ERZ724508 (study PRJEB28724, sample SAMN07190887) | wastewater metagenome | isolation source: effluent of sewage treatment plant in Hong Hong | place: USA: Christiansburg, Virginia | collected 2016-03-01 ...
GATTAACGGAGCGGTAGGTTCTTCTATCACATGGGCATTGGGACAAGCAATCATTGAACTTTGCGAACACATTATTAAAAATGGTATTAGTGATTTTTCTGGATTGCCGCAACAAGTAAATAATTATGTCTCATTCCTTGAAAAGGCATTTAAGCGAAATTATAAATAAGGAGAATAGCATGACTGAACAATACAAATACAATGTTGCCGTCATTGGAAAAACTGGCGTTGGAAAAAGCTCGTTTATCAATTACCTCTATGGTGATAAAACTTGTGAAACAGGGATAGGTAAGCCTGTAACTAAGAACGGTTTTCATGCCATTGAAACAAAAATCAAAGGCTTACCAGTTACCATTTTTGATTCTTGGGGTTTAGAAGCAGATAAATGGAAGGAATGGAGTGCGGATTTAGATGCAGAACTGAAGAAACGCAGTGCTGATAAACCTGCAAGTGATTGGTTCCATTCAGTTTTTTACTGTATTCAAGCAGGCGGTGCACGAATAGAACCTGCTGATGAAAAAATTATAAGTAAGCTACTAGAGCAGCACTACAAAATATCAGTTGTTTTAACCAAAGCAGACCAATTAACTGAAGCTGAGGAGGCGAAACTTACTTCCGTCATTCAGCAGTCATTTCCATCGGTTTCAGTATTGCCTGTGTGTAGTGAAGGAAAGAAAACCAGAGGTGGCGAAGTTAAGCCTTTTGGTAAAGAAGAGGTTGAAATCAAAGCGTATGCAGATTTCTTTGATTCTTTAATTATGCGATTGCCTATTTTGTGCAAATCAACACTGTGCAAAATGCGTGATGAATGCTTCCGTGAAGTATCGACCTATGTTAGTGAGGTTGGTTTTGGTGGATTTAATGTAAATGAAATTGAAGAAAAAATATCCAACAGGCTTCAATTATTATTGAATGATTTGCATGAGGTTGGCAAGAAAATAGTGAATGATTCATTGGTAATGTTTCATTATTTTTCATTTAGTCTTGGCTATCAGCCAATTAAGAAGTCATTAAAAAATGATTCTGATAATTTGTATTTATATAATGATTCATCGGTTGATTTATTGAGTTTATTTCATAGATTATTGGCTGGAAAGAAATACGTTGAATCAAATTTACGCTCTGAAATTCAAGATGCAGAAAATAAAGTTAACAAATATATTGATGATTTGATTTTGGATGTTGAGCTACATTTGAAGAGAGTTAAATTACAGCGATTGATAGGTTACAGCAAATAAGCTAGATACCCTGAAACTCAAAACGAAGAATCAGGGCATCGCTTATCACTTAAAAATTAAAACGCTTCCAACGCCATAGCCATCGTAGCGTCCGCACCTTCCACGATGCTATCGCGCAGGCCGGATGCTTTGACCAGCAGATGGTCGGCGTAGAAACGGGCGGTGGTGATTTTGGCTTGCATGAAGGCGGTATCTGTACCCGCAGCCAACTGCTCTTGCGCAACCAGCAGTGAACGCGCCAACTGCCAACCTGCTACCAAATTGCCTGCCAGCATCAAATATGGCACGCTGCCCGCAAACACGGCGCTTTGCTGGGTTTTGAAGTTGGCGGCTACGAACTCGGCGACATCCACAAAGGCTTCCCGCGCGGCTTTCAGGCGTTTGGCGACGGCTACCGCGTTGGCACTGCCGTTTTCCAGCAACTGCGCTTCGGTGGCTTCGATTTGCGCGGCGATGCCCTTGGCGGTTTGTGCGCCGTCACGGGCGGTTTTACGACCGACTAAATCGTTGGCTTGAATGGCGGTTGTGCCTTCGTAAATCGTCAAAATTTTGGCATCGCGGTAGTATTGCGCTACGCCAGTTTCTTCGATAAAGCCCATGCCGCCGTGAACCTGCACGCCCAGCGAAGTGACTTCCAAACTCATCTCGGTGCTATAACCTTTGATGAGCGGCACGAGGAATTCATAAAACGCCTGATTTGCCTTGCGGGTTTCGGCATCGGCGTGGTAGTGGGCGGTATCGTAGGCGGCGGCGGCAACGCTGGCCATTGCGCGGCAACCTTCGGTGTAGGCACGCATGGTCATGAGCATACGGCGGACATCGGGATGCTCGATGATGGTGCGGCTTTGTACGCGCTCACGGGCGTAGCTGACGGCTGCTTGGTACGCACGCTCGGCAATCGCAATGCCTTGCACGCCCACGCCATAACGCGCGGCATTCATCATGATGAACATGTATTCCAAACCGCGATTTTCTTCCCCAACCAGATAACCCACCGCGCCACCGTTATCACCGAATTGCAGCACGGCGGTGGGGCTGGCTTTGATGCCCATTTTGTGTTCGATGCTGACGCAATGCACGTCGTTACGCGCACCCAGCGAACCATCGCCGTTCACCAAGAATTTGGGAACCACGAACAAGCTGATGCCTTTCACGCCCGCCGGAGCGCCTTGCACCCGTGCCAACACCAAGTGAATGATGTTTTCGGCTACGTCATGCTCACCCCACGTAATGAAAATCTTCGTGCCGAAGACTTTGTACGTGCCATCACCTTGGGGTTCGGCGCGGCTGCGCACGGCGGCTAAATCGCTACCGGCTTGGGGTTCGGTCAGGTTCATCGTACCTGTCCATTTGCCGCTGACGAGGTTTTCCAAGTAAGTGGATTTCAAATCGTCCGAACCAGCCGTCAGCAGCGCTTCAATCGCGCCGTCGGTCAGCAGGGGGCATAGGGCGAAGCTCATGTTCGCGCTGTTAATCATCTCGCCCACGACCGAGCCGATGGTTTTGGGCAAACCTTGACCGCCAAAATCGGCGGGGTGTTGCAGACCTTGCCAGCCCGCTTCGGTGAACTGCTCGTAAGCCGCTTTGAAACCCGCCGTAGCGGTGACGTTGCCATCTTTCCAGCTAGAGGGGTTTACATCGCCTTCGCGGTTCAGGGGAGCCAGCACATTGCCTGTGAACTTGGCGGCTTCTTCCAGCACGGCTTGGGCGGTATCCAAACCCGCGTCTTCAAAAGCGGGGATTTGGGCGATTTGGTCAATACGAGCGAGATGCTCGATATTGAACAACATATCTTTAACGGGTGCGGTATAGGACATGATTTTCAGGGCTTAGAGGGATTTGGTGAGTTCAGGAATCGCATCGAACAAATCAGCGACCAAGCCGTAATCCGCTACGCTGAAAATGGGAGCATCGGGGTCTTTGTTGATGGCAACAATCACCTTGCTGTCTTTCATACCAGCCAAGTGCTGAATTGCGCCGCTGATGCCCACTGCGATATACAACTGGGGCGCAACGATTTTTCCAGTTTGACCCACTTGCAAATCATTGGCGGCATAGCCCGCATCCACCGCCGCACGGCTCGCACCAATCGCGGCGTTGAGCTTATCGGCAAGGGGAACTAACATTTCGTTGAATTTTTCTGCCGAACCCAAAGCACGACCACCGGAAACGACGATTTTGGCAGCGGTCAATTCAGGACGATCGTTCTTGGCAATTTCGCTACCCACAAAGGTCGATAGCGCACTTGCAGCAACCGCCGGTACGCTCTCGATAGCGGCATTCGCACCCGTGGCCGAGGCTGCATCGAAATTGGTTGCACGCACGGTCAATACTTTCACGCTGTCGGCACTTTGCACGGTGGCGATGGCATTTCCGGCGTAGATGGGGCGTTCAAAGGTATCGGCACTCACGACTTGGGTGACATCCGAAATCTGTGCCACATCCAGCAATGCCGCTACGCGGGGCGCAGCATTTTTACCGGATGCCGTCGCGGGGAATACGATGTGGCTGTAACCCGCAGCCAGCCCTACGACTTGGGCGGCTACATTTTCGGCCAGACTGTGCGCCAAAGCCTCACCATCGGCGTGCAATACTTTGCTGACACCTGCAATTTGGGCGGCTGCGGCGGCTGCGGCTTGGGCTTGGTTGCCAGCCACCAGCACATGCACATCACCACCGCATTGCACCGCAGCAGTCACGGCGTTCAGGGTTGCGGCTTTGATGGATACGTTGTCGTGTTCTGCAATAACGAGAGAGGTCATAATTAGATTACCTTTGCTTCGGTTTTCAATTTAGCAATCAGGGTTGCCACGTCCGGCACTTTGATGCCTGCGCTGCGTTTGGCAGGTTCAGTGACTTTGAGCGTTTTCAGACGCGGTGCGACATCCACACCCAAGGCTTCGGGGGTTAATGTTTCCATCGGTTTCTTTTTCGCCTTCATGATGTTGGGCAGCGTGACGTAACGCGGCTCATTCAAGCGTAAATCGGTGGTGATCACGGCGGGCAGCGAGAGGGAGACGATTTCTGAACCGCCATCCACTTCGCGCGTGACGTTGAGTTTGCCGTCCACAACTTCGATTTTGCTGGCAAACGTGCCTTGGGGCAGATTGGTCAAAGCCGCCAGCATTTGTCCGGTTTGATTGGCATCGTCGTCAATCGCTTGTTTACCCAGAATGATGAGGTGGGGTTGTTCTTTCGTCACCACCGCTTGTAACAACTTTGCAACAGCCAAAGGTTGCAGTTCGACATCGGTTTGAATCAAAATAGCACGGTCAGCACCGATGGCCATCGCGGTACGCAGGGTTTCTTGGCATTGCGTTACACCGCAAGAGACGGCAACGATTTCCGTAATAATGCCTTTTTCTTTCAGGCGTACCGCTTCTTCAACCGCGATTTCATCAAAGGGGTTCATGCTCATTTTGACATTGGCGGTATCTACCCCTGTGTTGTCCGATTTGACACGAACTTTCACGTTGTAGTCCACCACACGCTTTACTGCGACTAGGGCTTTCATTTCTGTCTATCTCCGTTGGGTTAGAAGTGGGTAATTTTTGGTTTACGTAAACGTCAATCGCTATTCCATTTCTATTCTAATAGAACGATCGTGCTTTTTTTGTCATTCTGGCGACCATTGCGCGTATTGCGTAAGATGCTGGTAGCGTATCGCTTGAGTATTACCCGAATTTGTCAAAAAGAGGTTTTTATGGAGTTGGTGGAAATTTTTCCGTGGGATGAGAATTTCAATACAGGCATCCTGCTGATTGATGAGCAACATCGTTGTTTGGCGAATATGCTCAACAAGCTATCCAACCACATGGCGTATCGTTCGGATTTATCGGGATTGGGGACAATTTTGGCGGAACTGGCAGACTATGCCGTGTACCATTTTGAATCGGAAGAAAAAATCTGGGTGCGGCACTTTCATGGGGGGTTTGTTCCCGAAAATGCCGACGATGAGCGGATGCTGGTCGATCATATTGAAGGGCATAACCGCTTCACCCTGACCGTGCAGAAGATGCAGCAAAGCAAGAACAATAAGCCGCTGGAAGTGCTGGCGGCTGAGGTGTTGGATTTTCTCACCCGTTGGCTGGTTTCGCACATTTTGGAGACCGACCGCTATATGGGCAAAATCGTGCTGGGGCTGGAAGCGGGTCAACCGTTTCCCGAAGCCAAGCTGCGTGCGCAGGAGCAGATGCGTGGGTCTACCAAGGTGTTGGTCGGCATTATTCTGTCCACCTACGGCAATTTGGCAAGCAACACGGTGCAGTTGATTCAAGAAATAAACCGCCACAAGCAAACCATGCGTGAGCTGCAAGAGGCGGATCGCGCCATGAAAGCCGCCATGCAGCAGGTTGAAAATTTGGCGTTTTATTGCCCGCTCACGCAGCTCCCGAATCGGCGTTTATTGTTGGATCGGCTCACACAGGCGCAGAAGAACAATGCCCGTGATGGGGTATTGGGTGCGCTGTTGTTTTTGGATTTGGATAAATTCAAAAATCTCAATGACACGCTGGGGCATGAGATGGGCGATTTGCTACTGCAACAGGTGGCACATCGCCTCACCCAATCGGTGCGGGAAGGTGATACCGTGGCTCGCTTAGGGGGTGATGAGTTTGTCGTGATTTTGGAACGCTTGAACAATGCCCCCGCCAAGGCGATGCGGGTGGCGATGGGCATCGCAGAGAAAATCCTGAACCGTCTGAGCGAAGATTACATGCTCCAATCCACGCGCTACCACCTGACCACCAGCATCGGCATTACGCTGATCACGGCAGAGGCGAATGTGGATGAACTCTTGAAGCAATCCGATATTGCGATGTACGAGGCCAAGAAATCAGGACGCAATACGGTGCGTTTATTCGATCAAGCCATGCAGGTGGCGTTGGACGACAAAATGCGGCTGGAAAGCGACCTCTACAAAGCCGTGCAAGAAGGTCAGTTTGAAATGTATTACCAAGTGCAGGTGAACGAGCATGGTCAGCCTTTTGGAGCGGAGGCGTTGCTGCGTTGGATTCATCCTGAGCGCGGCATTGTTCATCCATGCGAATTCATCACGGTGGCGGAGGATACCGGTTTGATCATTCCCATCGGTCAATGGGTGATTCAGCAGGCCTGCGCCCAGTTAGCGCAATGGCAACGCCACAAGGTGACGGCGGATTTACGGCTTTCCATCAACGTGAGTGCCAAACAATTCCACCATGACAATCTAGTCGGCATGATGCACAAAACGGTGATGCACTACCGCATTCGCCCGCATTTGCTCACGCTGGAACTCACCGAGAGCATCATGCTCGATAACATCGAAAGCATTGTGAGCAAAATTTACGCGCTGCGTGCGCTGGGTATTTGCTTTGCGCTGGATGATTTTGGGAGCGGATATTCTTCGCTGCAATACATCAAACGCCTGCCGTTGGATCAACTCAAAATCGACAAAACCTTTGTGCGCGATCTCACCGCCCCCGGTAACGATTGGATCATCACCCGCACCATCATCGGCATGGCGAAAAGCATGGGCTTTGATGTGATTGCGGAAGGGGTGGAAACCATTGAGCAGAAAAATATCCTGCTCGTGCAAGGTGGAACCAAGTTTCAGGGTTTCTTGTTTGGCGTTCTACTACCGATTGCCCAGTTTGAAGAGCAATTAACGTTGATGTACCACACGTTGCGGGAAGGGAATTTCAATTTGGTTGTCCCGCAGGGTTTTCAGGATAGCGAAGTTAATATCTGACCGTAAGCCTAGCTCGCCTTTTTCGATGTCGGCAATCCAGTATTGCAGGGTGAAATTGAGGCTATTCTCACCAAACGATACCAAAAAACCTTGCGGCGGCGGGTCTTGCAGCACGCGCGGCTGTGCCGAGGCCGCCTCTACCAACAAACGGCGCACCAGATCGACATTGCTGTTGTAGCCCACCGACACATCGGTTTTCTGCACCACCTTGGGGTCGGCCAGCGAGAGGTTGGCGACACGGCTGTTGATCAGCATCTCATTCGGCACAATCGCTTCTCGGCCGGCAATCGATCGGATCACGGTGTAACGCGCATTGATGTGGGTGATTTGCCCCTCAAAATTATCGACCTGCACGCTATCGCCAATGCGCATACTGCGTTCTGCCAAAATCACAAAGCCGCTGATATAGTTAGCCGCTAACTTCTGCAAGCCCAGCCCAATCCCCACACCCAACGCCCCCCCGAGTACCGAGAGTGCCGTTAAATCAATCCCCGCTGACGACAGCGCAAACACCAAACCGATGAGCAGTAAGAAAGCACGGGTTGCCTTACTCACCGCCGTGCGCAGCGACAAATCACCGCCTGACGCGCCATGCAGCAGGCGTTTTTCAATCCAAGCCGAAATCCACAAGGTGACGATCAGCACCGCGATTGTGGTCAGCACCCCCTCGACCAAGGTGCGCAGCGATACGATGCTGGCTCCCATTTTCCAAGTGATTTGTTCCATTTCACCCAACACAATGGGCAGCAAGCCACTGACCCATAGCACCATCGCCACCCAGACAAACCATGAAATACTGTGTTCCAACATACGCGCCCAGCGTGCTTCAGGGAATGCGGCGTGTAGCACCTTCACCCCGATGCGAATCACCACCAATGCCACCAGTGCCGGAATCGCTATTTTGAACACCACCAGCGAGTGATCGTGCAGATACCCTTTTAGTAACAGGCGTGTGCCATAGGTCAGGCACAGCAGGATAATCGGGAACAAAACACCGTCCACTCCTTTTGCACCAAAGAGAATGGACGGTTCGGGGTTGCGGCGTGTCCTGATCACCAATCCCCATGCCAATACAGTACACAATAAGAGTGCCAATAATTCCAGCAGCGTAGTAGGGCGTAATAATCCACTTAATTCGCGCAACCAAATCTGAAAACCATCCATCTTTACTTTCTTTCTATCATGCAATCACAAAGCAGCCAAAGCAAAATCGAAGCCATCTTGAACCAGCTTAACGCGGTGATTGTGGGCAAACCAACGCAGATTCAAGATTGTGTGGCCTGCTTATTGGCGGGTGGGCATTTGCTGATTGACGATGTTCCCGGTGTGGGGAAAACCACGCTCGCCCACGCACTGGCACGCACGTTTGGCTTGCAATTTTCACGCGTGCAGTTTACTTCGGACTTGATGCCCAGCGATTTGTCGGGCGTTTCGGTCTATGAACGCGCCAAAGAAACCTTTATTTTTCACCCGGGCCCGATTTTTGCCCAAGTCTTGTTAGCCGACGAAATCAACCGCGCAAGCCCCAAAACCCAAAGCGCGTTATTGGAAGCGATGGAAGAAAAGCAAGTCACCATCGAAGGCGAAACCCGCCCCCTGCCGCAACCTTTCTTTGTCATCGCCACACAAAACCCGCTCGACCAATTGGGAACATATGCCCTGCCTGAATCCCAGCTTGACCGTTTTTTGATGCGCATTTCGCTTGGTTACCCCAGCCGTGCCGCCGAGCGCGAGTTGCTATCGGGTTCGGATCGGCGCGATATGGTCAGTACCCTCCCCGCTTTGCTGACGTTGGCAGAATTGCAAGATTTACAAAACCAAGTGCAAGCGATTCACGTCGCCCCGCCCCTGCTGGACTATGTGCAAGATTTGATTGCAGCCACCCGTTCCGGCCAATGGTTCTTGCAGGGTTTAAGCCCCCGCGCAGGCATTGCGCTGCTGCGGGCGGCGAAGGCGCGGGCGTTGCTGGATGGACGCAATTATGTCGCCCCCGATGACGTGCAAGCCATCTTGCCGCAGACTATCGCCCACCGCCTGATTACCACCGCCGATGCCGGACGCGGTACGCTGGAACAGGTGCAAGCCCTTATCGCTGCCGTGCCGTTGCCATGATCGCCCAACCTTTTACCGCCCTGCGCACCCGCATTCACCACTGGTTTGTGGAGCGCATTGCCCCGCGTGATACCGTCACACTCACCCAGCGCAATGTGTATATTTTGCCGACCGTTCCGGGTTTTATGCTGGGGGCTACGCTGTTGGTGTTGCTGATTGCGTCTATCAATTACCAGTTGAATTTGGGCTATGTATTGAGCTTTTTGCTCACGGGTTGCGCGGCGGTGGGCGTGTATGTGTGTCATGCGAATTTACATGGGCTGACGATGAATTTGCTAGCACCCGATGCCCAATACGCAGGCGAGAAAGCCGTTTTTACCGTGAATTTATCCAGCCAGCGTAACCGTGTGCGTTACGGGATTGGTATGGCGGCGTTGGATTCGGAAAACCGTAAAGCAGAAAAGCACTGGGTGTGGACGGATGTTCCCGCCCAAGGCACGGCACGGGTGCAACTGGCTTTTGTTCCGCCTTCGCGTGGCTGGCATCCGATTCCGGTGTTGACCGCAGAAACCCGTTTCCCGCTCGGCACTTTCCGCGTGTGGACAATTTGGCGACCCGCCGCGCAAGTGTTGGTTTACCCTGCCCCTGAAGCGAATCCGCCCCCCCTGCCAGCCGGAGAACCGCGTGCCGGAGGGGTGAATACCAGTGTTCGCACCCGCACGGGCGAGTTTGACGGCGTGCGAGCCTATCAGCGCGGTGACCCTCTCAAGGTGGTGGTGTGGAAAAAGGTCGCTAAATCCGACACACTGGTTAGCCGTGACGCGCAAAATGCCCACAATGTGGAACTGTGGCTGGACATGGCGCATACAGGGCTAGGCGCGGGTGCGCGGGAGCAGGCACTGTCCCGCCTCTGCGCATGGGTACAAATCGCCGACCGCCGCAATGTACGCTACGGCCTTCGACTATCCAATAAAGAAATCCCCCTCGGCAGCGGCGAAGCACATAAAAAAGCGTGTTTGCAGGCGTTGGCGTTGGTTAGTTTTACCTGAGTTTTAACGCGGATACCAATCAAATCAAAATGGATAGCAACGAAAAAATCATGAATACCCTGCTTGAGGGGCTGGAGCTATACCGGAAGAAAGAATATATGCAGGCCAAAATGGTCTGGGAGGCTTTATTGGCAGTCGTGCCGCATGATTTTAATGTGCTGCATTTTATGGGGATGGCGTGTTTTAATTTAGGACAACTGGATAAAGCCATTGCGTTTATGGATAAAGCCATTGCCATTAACCCCAACATACCAGAAATTTACAACCACCGTGGCAGTGTGTTGCAAGAATTAAAACATTTTGAAGCCGCCATCGCCAGCCACAACCGTGCGTTGGAATTAAAACCCGATATGGTGGCAGCGTATACCAATCGCGGTAATGCCTTTCAACAATTAAAACAATTTGAAGCAGCGGTCGATAGCCACGACCAAGCATTGGCGTTTCAACCGGATTTTTTGCCGGCACAGCTTAACCGCAAAGCCTCCTTGCAAGCCTTTCAACAGGCTATTTATCAACGTGCCGATAAAAAAGTTATATCCTATTGGGATACGGAACTGGGTATTTCGCATAAACCGCGTGTAGGGTTATTTTGGAATCCACAGGGTAATTTGGCATTGTCCGATTGGATTATCCATCTGCCCACCCATTTGCAATATATATTTCTACAAGAGCATTTGAGCGAAGCCGATCAAGCCACGCTCAATGCGTATCCTGAATTGTTATTTTATCCACGCAGCGTGCATTCGGTGGGCGATCGAGAAGCATTGTGTGAATTGGTTGATTTAATTATCAGCAATGATATGCTGACGATTCATTTTTCTAAAATCCTTGAAAAACCCTTATGGCTTGTATTATCGCCTTCGGATTTTGATTGGAAAACGGGTTGGACACGGTATTATGAACGTTACCATTTACCGTATCACGTCAAACTGTATCCCGTTGCGCAGCAGGAGGATTGGGGTCACGTATTAGCGGGTATGGCTTCCGATTTGGAACGCTGTAACCAAGATTGAAAAAATGGAGGGAAAACCACATGAATCTCCCCTTGAACAGTCTGCGCCATTTGCCCCGCGAAGCACGGGATACGATTTTCCTTCTCGTGGTAACGGGGTGGATTGTGCTGCCCCTCACGCCCCATATTCCCGAATGGAGCTGGTTATTGGCGGGTGGTTTGTTGATCTGGCGCAGCTCTTTAGCGTGGCATGGTTCGCCGTTGCCTTCGCGCTGGTGGTTGATTGGGCTGCTGCTGGTGGCGACGGCGGCCACATTTTTCACCCATAAAACATTGATGGGGCGCAATGCGGGGGTTACCTTTTTGGTCGTCTTACTCGCCATGAAAACGCTGGAAATGCGCGGTCGGCGCGATGCGTTCGTGATTTTCTTTTTGGGCTTTTTTGTTTTATTGAGCAATTTCTTCTTTTCGCAAAGCCTTTTGGTTGCGATGGCGATGTTGATAGGCTTGCTTGGCTTGCTGACCGCGCTGGTGAATAGCCATATGCCGGTGGGTCGTCCACCGCTGTGGTATGCCGCGAAAACAGCGGGGTGGATGGCACTGTTGGGCGCACCGATCATGCTGGTGCTGTTTTTACTCTTTCCCCGTATCGCGCCGCTGTGGGGTGTGCCGAGTGATGCGATGGCGGGTCGTACTGGACTGTCTTCGCGCATGGAAGTGGGTTCGGTAGCGAAGTTGGCACAAGATGACAGCATCGCCATGCGGGTACGTTTTGAAGGAACGCCGCCACCCGAGAGCCAAATGTATTTTCGCGGCCCCGTGTTGTCGCGCTTCGATGGACGGGTGTGGGAACCGTATCGCGGTCTTTTTATGCGCGTGCCGGACTTGAAAGCGGATTTGCAGGTGCAGGGTAAACCGATTGTGTACCAAGTCACCCTCGAAACCACGCACCGCCCTTGGTTGCTACCGCTGGATGCCGCCCTCACCAAACCCACGGCGGAAGGATTGGATGCCCGTATGTCGCCGGAATTGCAGTGGGAGGCAGATAAACCCATCTCCGATATGCTGCGCTATAAAGCCACCAGCTACACCAACTTTCGGCATGGCCCGATGCAATCGACCACCGCTTTGCAGAATTATGTAGCCATGCCGTTGGATTCCAACCCGCGCACGCTGGCGTTTGCCAACGCGCTGCGGCAAGACCCCCGCTATCAGGGTAAGGGTAAATGGGCGCTGGTGGAAGGGGTTTTAACGCATCTGCAAACCGGTGGCTACACCTACACCCTTGAACCCGGTGAATACGGCATTCACAGTGCGGATGAATTTTGGTTCGATAAAAAAGTGGGTTTTTGCGAACATATTGCGTCCAGCTTCGTGATTTTGATGCGCTACCTTAACATTCCGGCGCGGATTGTGACGGGCTATCAGGGCGGTCAAATGAATCCGGTCGATGGATTTTGGACGGTACGCCAAAGCGATGCCCATGCGTGGTCGGAAGTGTGGATTGCCGATCGGGGTTGGGTACGCGTTGATCCAACCTCGGCGGTTGCTCCGGCGCGGACGGGTTCGGCGGTGCGCTTGACGGTTCCAGCGGGTGCGATTGCCGCCGTTTTTCAGGGTGCTGCACCGCAATTCGCCCTTGAACTGCGCATGATGTGGGAAGCCGCCAACAATAGCTGGAACCAGTGGGTGTTGAATTACACGCAAAGCAAGCAATTCGATATGCTGCGTAAACTGGGCTTTGAATCGCCGGATTGGGAGGATTTAAGCTATCTTTTCATCGGCATCATCGTGGGCATGAGCGGGCTGGCGATGCTGTGGGCAGCGTGGGAACGGCATCAGCAAAACCCGTGGCTGCGTTTGTTGAACGATGCAGCGGTGCGTTTGCGCAAAGCGGGCTTTGAGATTCCCGCCAACGCTTCGCCGCGCCAAATGGCGGCTTTGGTGAACATCCCCGAAATCGCCCAATGGCTGCTGCGCATGGAAACATGGCGCTACGCTCCGGCAGCCACCAACGCCGCTGCATCGTCTGAAGCGCGGGCTACCTTCAAACGATTGCAAAAAGAATTTCGGCACGTTTTTCACCATGTGCCTGCATCACCGTCTCAAGCATCATGAAAAAAAACACAGTAAAAATGAAATGGATTCTTGTTACTTTCCTCATCGCTTTATGCACGGTATCTGCCAGTGCTAGCGGGAAAAAAGTCGTTAAAAAAGAGGCTCCGGTTTTGTATGCCGATCGGGAAAGCGCCCATGCCGATATGCAAACCTTGTCGGAAGAAGTCGCGCTTCATGCGGGGCTGGATGCGCAAATCGTGCGGGAAACCTTAATGCAAGCGCGTTATCTGCCCAGCGTGGCGCGTGCTGTCATTCCCGCCAAAGCGACCACGGTGAAAAATTGGGAGGCGTATCGCAATCGCACGGTCGAAGCCACCCGCATTCGGCAAGGCGCGGCGTTTTGGAAGGCAAACCGCGCCACACTCGAACGCGCCGAGCGAGAAATGGGCGTTCCCGCCTACATCATCGTGGGTATTTTGGGCGTGGAGACGAATTACGGGCGCAATACGGGCAGCTTTCGGGTGCTGGATGCGCTGGCGACTTTATCGCTGGATTTTCCCAATGCCCACCCGCGTGCCGCCCAGCGCCGTGAATTTTTTCGTGGTGAATTGAAAGCCCTGTTCGCCCTGAGCCAACGCGTGGGAACCGACCCGACTGAATGGCGCGGCAGCTACGCGGGCGCAGTGGGCGTGCCGCAGTTTATGCCTTCGAGCTGGATGCGTTACGCGATTGATTTTGACGGTGATGGGCGCATTGACCTGCGGCATAGCACCGAGGATGTGATTGGCTCAGTGGCGAATTATTTCAAGGCGTTTGGCTGGAAAACCGGAATGCCCACGCACTATAACGTCACGCTGCAAAACGAAAACGCCGATTTAACCGATCTGCTGAAACCCGATATTCTGCCCACCTTCACCTACGCCACCATGCAGGAAAAAGGCGTGCTACTGGAAGACGACGGCATCCCGCACAAAGGCCCGTTGGCACTGGTGATGCTGCAAAACGGCGCAGACAATCCACCACTCTACATTGCCGGAACTGAAAACTTCTACACCGTGACCCGTTACAACTGGAGCAGCTTTTATGCGCTTTCCGTCATCGAATTGGGGCTGGCGGTGGATGAGGTGCTGCACACTGCCGATTAAAATCGTGACAGTTTTTTTACTTCACGTTTTACTTCAAGTTTTATTTCAAGGACTTACACCATGACCATCAAGATTGGAATTAACGGCTTCGGTCGTATCGGACGCAATGTG
>ERZ724508.1414-NODE-1414-length-14322-cov-6.089437_pt1 | contig 14322 bp, 19 predicted proteins | sample MGYA00376041_ERZ724508 | MGnify/ENA primary metagenome ERZ724508 (study PRJEB28724, sample SAMN07190887) | wastewater metagenome | isolation source: effluent of sewage treatment plant in Hong Hong | place: USA: Christiansburg, Virginia | collected 2016-03-01 ...
GACAACGAATAAACTGTCCCATTGTTGGCCTGTTGGGCATACAATGCTTCAACAGCGGCCACTATGGGAAATGAGTAGCATCCTGCACAATGGTATTGATTCTTGATTGGAGGAAGCAGATGACGGTAGTCCACAGCTGGAAACGTCTGACCTTTAATGATTTAGTCATTTTATTCTTCTTTTTGATCTTCCTTAGATGTGTCGACTCGGATATACCCTTTTTAGGCTCCTATTGATCTTACCAGAAGGTATACATTCCTGAATTCCTCCTGAGTCATATCGGTGAAGGCATTCACTCCTTGCTAGTAGCTGCGAAAAGGTTGTTCGTTGTGCTTTGCTATGTCCTACAATCGCTGGTAGTAGACGTACTACCGGTAGGAATGTTCATTTTCAGAGTCGTACTGCTTCCCGAACTTCGCACGGTAGTCTTCGAAGTTTGGATGCATTACCTGGGAACGCACATCCGAGATACTCAGGAGCATTTTAACTGCGAACGTGCCCAGCAGCACTGCCGCGAGTGTCACGAATAGCTTCAGCAATTTGAAAGCAATGTTCGACATGTGCGATTCAGGCACCTGACCAAGAGGTGCTGCAGGGTTGAGTTGCAATTACGGGTTTGCGTCAGGCTCTATGTTGAGTTCAGACTATTGCACTGGATGCTGGTCATTCGAAGCTCCTTCTGCTGAGATTCTTGAATCGTTATGGATTGGTTCGATAGCCACTCCTAACTCGGACATCTTCTGAAAAAGTATAATGACGTAGTTCCGGCCAAAATTGAACCCACCAATCATATAAATGTCAGTCCCGGCAATATTCGATTGGCATAGAATCAGCGGACCAAGCCGCAAGAAGTTTGATCTTTAGTTTTAATAGCAATGGATCTCCTTGACCCTAGTCGCTCTAGATATATCTCTACCAGCAACTGATTATTGAGGAGGAGCTGTTCGAAGCTATCCTATAATATCACTTGAGAAGAATTTTCTATGGAAACGAGGCGGACCATCTAATTAATCGTGCCGAACGACTGTGGGGATGTGTTCAGCCCCAACTGGACAAGCAAAATAAGTGAGCTTTACGGACCTCTTGGAACGGTAGGTGCTACCTCACCAAGTGATCGCAGCCATCATCAAATCCCACTTAAGAAGATGTTCACAAGTGTTCGCGGCAGAGAAGGTCCGTTCGATCGAACTGTTTTAAAGCGCTTAGTCAAGAAGAACAAAGTCAGTCGCCTCGTGGATAACTTCGTAGCAAAGCTGAAGCGGGGTGTTGCCTTTTCTAGCCCTGTCGACACAAATCTATAAGGCTAATTTCCCGTCGTAAAAAACAAGGAGGGGCTTGCACTGAACCATTACCTTACAGCTGTGCTGGGACTTTTGAGTGTCTTTCTAACATTCGGGGTGAGCATCTTATACACCCTTGCACTCATTTTCCCAGAGGCGGAGGAGACGGATGCTGCGTCCGCACTAAAATTTATCTCTGCAACTTTCTTTAGTGTGGAGTTCATTCTACAGTTCCTCTCCAAGAAGACAGTGTAAGGCAAGACTCTCGTGTCTCGGACGGAGATAACGCAATACTATCTACGCATGGAGTTCACCCCAGATGCTCTGAACCTCGCAATTGCGCTTATATCGTTGAGTCCTTTCCAAAGAGATACCGGCTTCCACTTGATCCGGCTGTTAGCCCTATGGAGGATCATGCAGATTGGACAAAAGTTAGAACCAATGGAAAAGATACTCATCACGAACTTTCTTCGCGAACAGTATATGGGGCTCTTCAGCATTCTCGTAATGAACGTGTGCTTCGCGCATATCTTGTCGATTGTGCTCAACGGAATGACTATCTTCAGCCCTGAGAGCAACTGGCTCACCGAAAAACAACTTGCCCATCGGATGTGGTACGAGCGTTACGTTTGGGGTTACTACTGGGGGACCACCGTGATGCTTACTGTCGGGTTCGGCGACCTTGCTGCAACCAACTTCCAGGAGGCACTATGCCTGATCTTCATCGAGCTGATTAGTTGCATGACGCTATCCTACAACATCAACTGCCTGGGCAACCTCATTAACGATCTCAGAAGACGTCACTTGGAGAAGAAGAAAGACATGAAAACATTTCATCTGATGAGCCGAAAGAACAATGTGTCAGAGTAGTTAGAAAACCGCATAAACAATTTCATCGAGGGTTCCTTTCTAATTAAGCAGGAATTCAGCTTTCGGGAGCAAGATCAGCTACTCGAGTCGCTACCCGGCGAGCTTAAGCAGGAGTTCATGGTCGAGGCCAACCGTAACATCTTCAAGAATCTAGTAGTTCTCAAGAACATGACATTGCGTACGCAGGAACTCATGGCGAAGCAGATCATAAAGAAGGTGTGCCATCCCGAGGAATTGCTGGTGAAGAAAGGCGAACCCATGAAACTATTCATTCTGCAGAAAGGTGAAATAGGACTATGTGCTCGATTCCACCAAACAATGTTTTCAGTCACCACCGATCGCATTCGTATTGAGGATAAGTCACAACCCAAGTTGCTATCGCTAGGCTTCATTAAATCCAAGAACGTGGTGTGCGATATCAAGTCACTGACATATTCTATCTTATTCTACCTCTCCAACGAGGATCTCATGGACATTCTCAAGCAGTCCAAAATGGACTACGAACATTTCTGTCTCATGAAGGACCGGTAGGACTATCTCCTCAATGAAAACGAACTCTACCGTTGTCCGAACTGTCCAAGGGAGTTCCACAATAAACTCATCTGTCCTAAGCTGCATTATATTCCGGTGAGGTCTCACATCATCAACAAGTACCTCTTCCGAAAGGATATGAACCACAACACTAGGATGAAATTTAACCGTAGTTGTCACCCAAACTAACCGCTCAGGGAAAAAGCAAATAATTTAGTCGAAGCTTTTCGCTTGCGTGTAGAAAATGGTTCATATTCGGGTGACGATAACACCAGCGAAAGGAACCAAGGAGATAAACGAGCGAGAGGATCCACATCAGGCCACACTAACAGTAGGATGGTTGGTCTGGAGCAGCAACACCACGAAGAGGAACATCAAACCAGTATGGGAGACATGTGGAACGTCTTCAAGAACTATCTGCACAGGCAAGGCAACGCTAGTTTTTGGCCTCTCGAATCAGACCTACTGTACAATTGGCGCTACTACATGATAGATGGGAACCCAGAGTACTTGTCTACTAAGTCCAAGAGACGACTTGGCAAGACAGCATCCTCAGAACGCAACTTTAACCGTTGATTTTTTTCGTAAAGGGTCAGCCATTATTGAACATGTTTTTTGCGAGATGCATAAGTCCCTGCTGTTTGAGCTGGTCGCCCATTCCCTTTAGCTTATTGCTGTAGTCTGAGGTTAACATGAGTAGTACCTCCACGGCACTTGTAGTAACCCAGTAAGTTGGTGAAACCTAAAGCCAAACAGATTCCCACCAACAGTACCCAGTAGAAGCTGAGTGAAAGTAGCTTGATCACGAACATGACTGCCCAGAATGCAGTGAAGGCTATCTGGCTCGTCCAGAAAAAGGCAGTATCGACAGGATTAGCAGTGAACTCCTTGTCATAGCTCTCGAACTTCCAAACTTCGTTGCCTTTTTCGTCGTAGTCAGACCACCAACGCAGGCCAACAAGCAAGCGTCCAGTGACGTTTTTAGCTGTCCAGAAGTCCAGTGCTGAGAGTATGATGACGAGGATGAACACCAGAATTGATGAATTAAACATCAGTCCTCCAAAGAAGTAGCTGCATTACTCTATTCTTACATCAGAACTGCCAGTGCTTTGAAGAGGAATGTAAATATGCAGGCAACCGGGTGCGCAGCTGCAGAAAGATCGTAATCGCCCTTCTTCTGAGTGCTCTCTGCTTCGCCAGGTCCCTTCTCTTCCACCATCGTCTCGTACTTGGGTTTGACTGGACCAGCATTGGAGATGCCTGTAGGTCCCGTGTCGGAACCCATCTTTACGTCGAAATTCAGATCGTCCATTGATAAGTATTATAGCATCAAACGCGGCCCAGTCGTTGTTGTCGATTGTGACTGCGATCGTGTGCTGTTCGAGTATGCATTTCTCGCATTGCCCTCCCCAAGACTCCGTAGTACTCTCGGCTCTTCTGATTGATTTCTGGACACTAACGGAGCAGGTTTACACGTGCAGCGAGCTTTTCGAACTTCATATCTAATCGGTAGTATGGGTTGTTCATGGATTATTTAGTGGGTGGTTCGCTGTAGAGCTTCTACCAGACTGTCTGTTTCTTTCCGGGAATTGTGGGTGGTTGTATTTCTGAAAACGAAGGTGTTAAATTTCTATGTCGCGGCCCTTGGTCAGGCATTGCAGAATTCGATCGAGCTGTCTTCGGCGGAGATAGCTTGATGATCGGGCTTTGCTGTTAAAGTGAATCCCTTCGGTTGACTTTCTTCTTGACCGCTGTTTTTTTATTTGTCGATGAATGCGCTTTTGGAGACGGTGATCCACCTCTACTAGAAGCGTAATTGCTTTTGCGAAGGTCGTTTCTTAGTGGGGACTGCAACCCATGGAATCCAAGCATCTCCTCAATGTCATGTTTGATCTGAGTTGGCTCCTTTCAGTACCTTTTTGAAGCTTGTTTGATCCTCACGATCAAACAGCAATCCCTTCATAATTGAATACAGTAATTAATGCTAAGGGAAAGTAGCAGCACAACCGACGCTGAATATGATGGATGCGGTAGCTTGCCTTGTCTGAAGCTAACCTCTCCAGCCGATCAGTTCCACTTCGATGAGAAAATGATGTCACCGGACTCACGACGCAAGTTGTTTTCACGCAAACCAGGTGGTGCCAGACCAATTGAAAACCATCGGTCCAGAAAGTTAGCGGAAGAAACAAGATAGCTTGCCGGGTTCTATTCCCCAACGAACCACCGTGAACGTCATCTTAATGACAGCTAGACGAGTATGTTTCTGTAGAGCTCCTTAATGAATCTCACCCAGCGCACAATAAATCCACGACCTAACGATGAGCAGAACTCGAGTAGTACGAGCATTCGACTCTGCTAAGATCGTTCTATGCATAACATTTCTCAGAAACCGCGGCTTTCAGGTCGGGCAAATAACCCTCCTCCACCCATACCCCCGACGCCCATTACCGCCGCGGTTTCGGCTAAAACTGATGATACGGCGGCTAAGAAAATCCGAATTCTATAGATCCAGTTGGAGGCAGTCAATTTGGAGAATAGTAGACTCAAACAACACATTAACCTTTTGCGTAGCAATCAACAAGAACAGAAGAAGTTGGCAGTGACAGAAGTCGGCTCACTATCGGGCGGATCCTCCAAGCAAGCTCTAAATTGCCGTGAGTAGCGTTTATCACCAGATGACGGTTCAGCCCGCAACAAAAAATAGAACATGTCCGATGAGGTTTAGAGGCTGCGACGAGCCTGTAACCAACTCAACCGTGAATTAGCTACGATTCGATAGGAGGAGCAACAGGAACGCCTGAAGCTAACATCTGAGATAGTCACATTACAAGAATCTGAGAAACGGCTAAAGGAGCAGTTGGTACAGTTGGAGTCGATTTTGGCTATCAACCGGAGAGAACACTCCATGATAAAATCGACCAATCAGCAGCTGACGGTTCGAGTTTGGAACCTGAATCGGCAGATAATTCAATTCCAGGCGGCCGAGAAGTAGCGCAACCAAATAGCAAAGAGTCTACTGAAGAAGCAACGCATAGCAAACAGCACTAGCCGACTACGAGGACATTAACATTTTGATGAACGCGAAGACTAATTGTTCGAACTCTCGCCTGATAGAGAGCAGTGATGACTACCCCCCAGCTCAAACACTTGTACTGATTAATTAATAAATATCGCGCACATGGCAGACACTGGCTAATTGGTCAGGCGAACAGAGCAGAAGCCTCGTGATGCAAGGCCTAATCGAGTTGTGCTTGCAGCTAACACTCTGAATCTTACGCGCTTCAATCGAACGGTTTACATCGTTCATGCCAAGCATCCCCGAAAGAACCGTCAGGAAGTTCAGTAGACGGAGCTCAAACCAACGAAGCTAGTGGATACCCCAGCCACAACTGTGACCGTTGTGCCACGAAAGAAGGCCATCAGGAAGGTTTCGAACGAAGACATGACCTACCGCAAGCCAGCCCCGAGGAATCCTGTTTCTATCCGGGCGAAAAAGTCCGCCAATTGAAATGATTCGCCAATCGTGTATTTCCCAGGTCAAACAGTAAATACATCATCTATCCACTCGCCGATTATCAGGCGCCCATCAACCCCATTAAACTCTCCTCGGCCATGCTTTCTTCCCTTGTGCCATGTGCCTTCGAACACGTCCCCATTGTAGTGTACATACTTCCCGCTACCATCCATCATGTCATCACGGAATCTGCCTGTATAAATGTCGCGGTTAGGGAACTTCAGTATGCCCATGCCGTGTTTTTCGCCTTCGTACCACTGGCCCTCGTATTCTGCCCCAGAAGCAAACACATACTTTCCATACCCACTGATCATGTCCTCGATAAACTGACCATCGTAGAGCTCGCCGTTGGCATAGTGGTACACCCCAAAGCCGTTTTTCTGGTTGTTCTCCATCTCCCCTTCATACACATCTCCATTGTTGTAAGTTACTCGAAAGTGGTTGGGTTTGCTCTCAATCGGTTCCTTGCTGATCTCGAAGTGATCATCCTCTGGTTCTGGCTCTTCCAGTTCTGTTTAGGGTTCCATAGATTGCTCCTCTTCCACCTCTTCAGTTGATTACTCCTTCCTATTCTATGTGCATTATTTCGGAAGGAACTGCTCTAGAATTGCCGCCTGAGGCTGTTTACGGATGTACTCACGAGTGAACTTCCCGAACTCTTCCTAGCCTATGTCGGCTGCTAGCTTGCGAATTTCAGTATCTAGCATATCCTCTCCGTCGAAGCCAAGCAATTCGAGCAATTCCTGCTACTGCTCCTTGCCAATCATTTAAATGTTTATAGCCGCAGCATTATAGAGAGGCATTACCCAACATTTCCAATCATCAGTCATCGTTGTCCCAACCCTTGTTTTGTTGTGGCTTGGGTCCTCCAGCCGGCTTAGCCACAATGATCTGGTCGATCTTAAGGATAGTGATAGCAGCATCGGATGCCAACCGAATTGCCCATTCCTTAGTCTTAAGGTGATCCACCACGTTCAAAGTTTCAATGGGTTCAATTGATCCTGTGAGGATATTGATACCAGAAGGCTTGTTAGAGTTGGCAGCGATCATCTTGGGGATGATTTCGTTGGCGTTGAGACCAGCATTTTACGCCAAGATGCGAGGAATAACCTCGAAGGCACTGGCATACCTGCTGTAGCTGTACTGCTGTAGGTCCTTGATATTCTCAGCCTCCTTCTTCAGCTTGATGGAGAGGAGCTTCAATTAATTTAAGTAGTACTGTTTCAGTGGAGCCTGCACCAGGCACGAATGCTGGGTCCTTTAGCACCGACCTGTACACGTTAATGGCATCGTCGATAGCACGTTCAATGTCCTCGAGCAGGTTCCTGGTGCTGCCACGAAGGATAATGGTGCTGAGTTTGCAATCCTGGGTTTCCCTCTTGAACACAACAAGCTTTTCGGAACCAAGTTCCTCCACGACCACTTCATCAGCCTCACCGATTTCCTCGGGTGTGGGCTGGTCCAGCTTCGAAAGAGCAGCTGCAGACAGAGCTCGAGTAACCCTTCGGAGTTCAAACTTGCTGGCGACCTTGACAGTCATGATTCTGTACTTCTCCAGGAAGTGCAGCACAATATCAGAGATCGTTCCACCAGTCACGACAACGTTAATGTTAGCCGAGACTAGCTTTTGCACGAACTTTTCAGCGAGATCTTCTTCACCCTTGCTGTAGTTCAACAGTTCGGTGGCGTTCTTAATGAGCACCGTTCCCTTGGTTTCACCTTGAATGGTATCCAAAGGACAACTGTACACTGCGACCTTAGGCTTGGAGACTCGTGAGATAGTGCCTTCAACTCCTCGTTTAATCACCATACCGCTCATCAACTTGGAATCGCTGACGCTACCGCCCATGATGTGCACAATTCGGATATTGTCGACGTCGAACTTAGTCAGTACGTCGGGAAGGCTGTTGATACAGGCGTTCGCCACCAAATCCGAAAAGAAATCTCCGAAGTTGGGAATCTTCGAGGTCAAAGTTGATCGCAGGGCCTTTGCAACTTCAGCTGAGCTAAGTAAAGAACGTACCAACATTGCGGGGGTCTTCCACCTTATAAGATTCCATCTCGCCAAGCAGCTTGATTGCCTTCTTAGATGCTTCCTCATAGCCGGCAATGATCTGACTGGGATGCAGACCGGTATTGATGAGATTTTCGGCATGACTCAAGAGCTCCCCTGCGAAGGTAATGACGAAGTTGGTGGCGTCGCCACATTCCTCCTACTGCATCTTGCTGGCCATGACCACCATCTTGGCGGCGGGATGCTGCACCTCCAACTCTCTCAGGATGGTGGCTGCGTCGCTCGTAACGAAGGTCTTGTCGATGTGGTTGACGATCATCTTCTTCATGCCTACCATTAAGGAATGGACATTTAAAAAAATTTGAAATGCCCTGCCCAGCGCCATCGCAGTCGCCGGACATGGCACCCCAACCAACCGATAGGTGGTGCTTACCGTTCGGTCCCAGCGACTTCTTGACCATGTTGGAGATCTCCTTGACGTTCTCAATATTCTTCAGCACAACTTCCTCGAAGCCGGAAAAGTGTTTGTGGCCCTGCATTAACCTCGCTGTGGTACCTCCTTGAGAAGGTTATTGAAGCCGTATGAAGTGCTCAGCATTCCGTGAGTGAATTGTGAACTAATATAATATACAATTTGGCAAGAAGTTTGTTATGGATGAACTGTCAAGCAACGTTAATGATGGCTTGTTGAGAGCCCTCGCCATGCATCAACACCGAATCGGCAAAGTATTCCTAGTGTGATGCGCCTTCTTGCATTGGAGCCTGTGTTTAGTGACTATTCGCTCGGCTTGTCGGATCCTTGAATTTTTTGTAGTCCCGCCACAGCTCTCGGACACTGTTGTAGCACTCGTAGATAAGTACGAACAAGTGCATCACAATAATGACTGTGACTGTCGTCACATCGACGTACCCCCAGATTATGAGTGCATCAGACGACAGAAAATCGAGCATGTAGAGGATGAAGGATACGTAGAGCACCGGGCAGAGAGCCTGTGTAACTATGTCCTTCCAGAAGAAGAGCTGGCTTTTGTAGGGCTTTATGAATATGACTGCCATGAGAAGCGCCAATTCAGTGAGAATTATGGTCACCATTTGGGCAATTAGTGCCTCTTGCATGTACACCATGTTGAATGAATAGATAATCTTACGGATGAGAACGGCAATTGAAAAGTTCCGCTGGTAGACAGTGTCCTGGTTGTACAGTTCGTATATCATTCCAAACTTCTTGTCGAAGTTTTACTTTGAACCGACTGCGCGTTGCTTTTTCTTTGACAGTGAATCAGGTGCTTGAGGTTGTGGTAACACGGAGGTCTGTTGAGAAGGTTGGCCCGCCTGTGCTGTTGGAGCATTATCTTGAGGAACCTCCGAAACTGGCTATTCCTCTTATGGCTCAGGTGCTGCCTTTTTGAGGTACTCCCCTCTCTCCGTGATGTAGTAAAGAAGAGAGGGAATGCATAGGAGCACTACCAAGAAGAGAAATGAGCACACATAACTCGCAAACATAACTGAGTTTCTGACTGAGGCGTTGAGTAGTTGCAAAAAGCTTGACATGCAGAGCCCTACATACGATCCGAGCACCATGGTGATGAATCCTGCCCATTCAAACATTCCCACGATCTTATCGAAGAAGAACTGTAAGCAGCTGTTCGGGAGCTTCTTTCTCACTAGTAGTTGCAGGAGCTTGAAGAAGGCATAGACTGCCACGGTCGCTGCAAGCAGTATAAAGTTGCTCGAGATATTGCGGAAGAAGAGTGCATCCATTGAACTGTCGGCAAAGCCTGGTGGTGACCGCATGGTGAGACTATCGTCATTCACCAAGTCAGGGAAGAAGTTGAGGTTAAACTTGATAAACAAGTTGAGGTAGCTTCCGAAATTTGGTGGCACAGTGACATTAATGTACTGAATGTACGAAATTTCCTGGGTAATGTCGAAGAGTTGCAGCACCACCAAAGGATTGCCGCGAAGAATGATTGGTAGGCTGCTCAAAGAACTTATGATGTAGGTGGTTTCAGTGAGGTTCTGAGTTACTTGGTCGATTTTGGTGAGGATATACGACTGGGATTTCTATGGGTCACACTGATTGGTGGTACTATTTAACGTGTACTTGTAGTAGCATTCCAAGCAGAAAGTGTCGCTGAGGCAGTTTGAGCAGTTCGAGGAACAACTTAGGCATGCTGACTGGTTGGACGTGATATACTGGCCAATACTGCATCCACATGTGGTTCCGGCGAGTGAAAGACCATTAACACAAGTTAAGCAAATGTTTGGGGCTGTGCATGTTGCACAGGGCGGAGAGCATATTAAACAGTTGTTGCTATTGGAGTCGAGATACCGACCGTATCTGCAGTCGCACGTTCCAGCAGACAAGACAAGAGATCTCGAAGAAGGGCAGCTGGTGCATTGGTTAATAAAGGGACCACTGCACGCCAGACAAGTGGGGTCGCAGATAAAAGTACATTGGGTACGACTGGTGGAGTTGACTTGATAGCCGGCATCACACTCAAGACATACTGTGGCTGTGCATTGGAGACAGTTCGATTCGCATTTTTGGCAGTAGCTGGTGTTGAGGAGAAAGAAGTCATTTTGGCACACCAAACAGACTGTTGGATCTACGAAATCGCATATCTGGCAATCACGGACACAACTAGTCGCATTGATGCATGTTAAATCGCTGTTGATGATGAGGTTGTTTTTGCAGCTTAGACAGGTGGTAGTGTTACAGCTCAAGCAGTTCATATAGAGGCTGTCACAGCTAATGCACACAGTCGGACTTGTGAGAACTGCACTTGACGGACAGTAGCATTGCCCCGCTGAAGAGAATATGAACGGAGGCGAGCAACTGATGCAGTCGGCTTGGCTGGAGCCGTTGCAGTACTGGCACCCTGAGTAACACTTCGAAACCACAAACATAGCACTATTGATGTAGAAGTAGCTATTGACTGTCGATTGCAGTACCATTTGGAGAGTGACTGCAGGGGAATAGTGTTGGAATGTCTGGTTGATGTACATACCCTCACCTAGAATTGAGGAAGAACAGATCTTGCTGTTCCTTGAAGTCATGAGTACGGAGTATTGAATCACTGAGAGGTCTGCCCAGACTGTGAGTACATCACTGCCAGCATACCCAACAATGAACAGCTGAACCACCACCGTAAGCTTATAGTGGGGAATATCGGTTGTTGAGGATAGCTGGTAGGTTGGGTTCAGCACAGCATTTTTATGTGTCATTTCGAAGTTGTATGAGCCACAGAAGACATTGCTGGTAGTCACGAGAGCTGTCGAAGTAAGTGTTGAATCTGTAAAATTACAGAACAGTCCCACAGTATTGCAAGGACACACATAGATGCAGCTGTTGGTGGTAGGATAGTAACCAACCCCGATGTCGAGGTTGCACTGAACTGGGGTTGGAACTGTAGCTAACATTAGCGGTATGTTATTTGGAATGCTCAGGCTTACGGTGCGGTTCTGAACTGTGAAGGACACCACTGTGTTCGTGATACCCTGCACAAAGGTGAGTAGAGTTGACGCATTCGATACAATTCCAAAGGCAGTGAGATCAACAATATCACCTGCAGTGTGGTCCGGAAGTATTAAGTTGGAGGAGTGGCAATCAACCACAATAGTGTCAGTTCCCGTTCCCGACCAGATAGTTTGGGTGCCACTAGCACTAACAATGACATCATCGCCAGCATAGCCGTACACGGTGGACACCCCCGAATCTGTTTCGATGATGTCGGAGTAGTTGGTGAGTCGCACTGTTGCGATATTATAGAAGAAATTAGGGCTGGCCTGCTTGTTCTCCATGGATCGATGATTCACAAGTGACAGCTGCACACCAAGAATCGGAGAGTTCGTGTTGGTGAAGCTCACATCACTAACACCAGACACCAGATACCGAGTGAGACTGTTGTCAATAGTGAGTTTGTACTCCTCAGGGTTCAATAGGCTGGATATGACGAGGTTGTCCAGGAAGGTATCGTATGGCTGTGGCTGGTCTTCGTACTGTTTTAAGTCGCTAAGAAGTATGCGAAATTGCGTAAAAGTATTTCGGAAGACATACGATATCTTGTAGGAGGTGTTGGATTGGCCAGGGTGAATTGCCGCTGATTGTTGGTTGGAGAGAAAATTGTGTCCATAGATTAGCAAACAATTGCTGCCAGATGCTCCCACGTTACAACCAGAATCGGCACCCTCTATAGCTATGGACAGCCCGCAGTGGTCATACTATGATTTCTTGACGTTGAAGTTCGTTGAAGAACGCGGACTGATGGTGTAGTAAAGCACCCCATATACAAAGGTTGTGGAGGAGAAGTTGCATTTGAAGGAAGGTTGGCTACCGACAGCCACCTGCACTGAACGTTCGGCACTGGAATAGACAACCGTGAGGGTGTCAGTTGAGGTGGGTGTTGTGGTGGTCATCGTACACGTTGACAGCGAAATATTTGAAGTGACCACCACGTTGTTGGCGTTGAGCTGTATCCTGATTGATTGCTGCCTGAATGGGTTAACCAGAGACAACACTGCATTCTGTGCGTACGTAATGCTGAGCGTAAAATGATCTTTGGCGAGGTTGCCTTCGTTTATGAAAGAGGTAGACGATGGTAAGATTGTTAGGCTTTTTGTGTTGGTTTCAGTCTGTATTTCTACTAAGTAGTAAGCTCCGGGAGAGGCTGAAATCCACCTGGAAGCTAGCCAGCGCGGGTCTGTGCTGTAGTTGAGTGTTAGCATCTGGGAATTACCGCTGGGTGGATCACGTATTAAATAGCCTGAACCTATGATTGCCCATTTGGAGGACTGTAGGTGGTCACCGTTGAAGTTATCACTGAAGACAGTTGACATGCAGGCAACTGCCGCCAGTAATAGGCAATGGACAATCATCGCTCTTATATAATGGACAGTAAAATGGAACAAACCTCGTGGTATGCAGATACTCGAATATGCGTCGTCAATCATCAGCTGACCACTCGGTCATAGTCCCATCTTCCGTGATAGCTTGGTGGAATCACCTCTGGCAATTCTGCAACGTAAATGTCCTGCAGCCCCACTGCATCCAAGAGATGCACCATGCTCTTGTTGATATCTGAGTGGTATACTATTGTCAAGAGATAGTCGCCGGTTTCGTTTTCCACAAGCACAGGTTCCGTCAAAGAATTTTCTATTCCGAATTTCCTCACTTCAGCAGTCTTGGTCTACCTGTCGTACCTACAGACACCGTTAAAGAAGCTATTTGGGTTCTTAGGGTCCTCGCTAATGACGGCATGGGTGTATCGCCAGTTCTTCCCGACCAGTCGATCACTCACAACTGGAAACTCAACAGCATAGTTCATGTTCCTGTCTGTGGTAATCTTCTTGCTCGGCAAGTCAATCTTCATCTCCTCAAAGTAACCAATGATCGCACACTTAAACTCAGTCTTCGGGTCGACTGCCAATTTCGGAACTCGAGCAAGATCGTTGAATAAATCTTGAACACGGTCAGTCGGATAGGCGCAGTATTGTAACACGATTTCTTCTTCCCCGTTGCAGTAGCCGTTGGAGAAATGATAGTTGAACAACGGAGGTGCTTCCAATTGTGTGACTTTTTTGAGAGTGTCCTTATCGAAGATGTGAATAAGAGTATTGTACTTCTCAGGCGCCCACTGTACGCACTCTAGGAAGCTGTAGCCTAAGAGTAACCACTTCTTGTCGACAGTCAAAGGGTACTCGAAGATCACTAAGTATCTGCCGGCAAGTACGCAATCGTGAATCGACTGCATGTCTCGCAACGGAAACTAACCAGTAGCCTTCAAAGCTTTGAGATCTGCACTGCTACGGTAGATGACGATCCGAGTCATATCGGGCGAAAACCCGAAGTTATAGATATCGTGAGTCTCCGGGTCGATCTTGGGATGGGCTGAATAGGCACTTTGGAGGTATCCGAGTTGGTCAAAACCCTGGCTATCAAGAGTATCCTTCGCCAATCGGAAGGGTGACCCACCTTCGCAGATAGCATATACAATGTTTGAGTTTGGTAGAGGGAGCACACTTGTGTTGGCTGGGTTGGTCTGATCAAGCTGCTGATCTCCAGTTACAATTTTCTTCAGCAATCCAAAGGGATTGAACTTGGGAATTGTATT
>ERZ724508.1415-NODE-1415-length-14318-cov-5.259202_pt1 | contig 14318 bp, 19 predicted proteins | sample MGYA00376041_ERZ724508 | MGnify/ENA primary metagenome ERZ724508 (study PRJEB28724, sample SAMN07190887) | wastewater metagenome | isolation source: effluent of sewage treatment plant in Hong Hong | place: USA: Christiansburg, Virginia | collected 2016-03-01 ...
AGCGTCCTATGTACTACTCGACAACCAAGCTAACATCACAGTTGAATTCCGCAAGAAACAGAAAGGCGACAAACAGCAAACCCACACATGCAATACCTAACAAAAAGCTGTATAGCCTTCCAAAGTTTCCAAAGAAGGATATACCTAGCACTGACCAACTGATCTCAACATCGGCAACTTTCACGCTATCCCATACGAAATGGCGAGCAGAATACATTGGCGGTGGTTTTGACTTCGGCAGGGAGGGACGCCGCAAGTATGGTGAGCATCCACGCACACCCATCAAGAAAACTGGTATTCGCACATTCCCACAAAAGTACGAGCCGTCAATACTGGCAAGCCGAAGACTCGATGACTAACATTTTGAGAAACGTCACTTTGCGGTGATGAGTAACCGCAATGAATACGGCTTGAACTGACTTGCAGGCAGCTGCTGGTTAGGCTCACAAGTCAACACTGATTTGTTCATTGATGCTTTGCTGCTTTATCTTACTCCCCTGTATCAACTGGCTATACTTATTGGGAATGCTGGCAGCCTAGCAGAAGCTCAGCCGTGCACTACGGTTGCGTTTGTGCATCCGGCAGCGTTTGAAGCCTTCGTGAATATACCGGTTGCGATAGATTGTTGTACCGTTGAATTTCTTTTCTTCGGACTGTGGTGGTTGTTGCTGGTTGCTGGTTGTGGTTAGATTCAGCCGGTCAGTACCTGTTTTCTAGCTATGCACCCGATCGCTTTTTCTCACGAAGGAACTGTAGGGACGTTGCTGTTGCAGTCGCATCTCCCGGTACATTACTTCTATGTTGTTTAGGGAACATTTCAGCGAAGTATTCGTCGCTTGATTATTGTTCGCAGCTACAAGCATTGAGCTCTCACCCACTGATAGCTTTTTGATTCCTTTGATCTTCTTGCGGTTCTGTTCGATTGCTGAATATTTCTCTCGGGAACAGAAGTAGTTGTTCTGAATTGGTGCTGGTGTGACATCCTCATCGAACTACAGAGTCTTTTCAATCCGATGGGGGTTATGAGTTGTGCTGGTCATCAGATCCTCTTTTTTCGGGAACCGAGATTTAACCCGAGGAGGCTCCATAATGTCTTCAGGATTGTCTGCCTCGAGATACTCTGCCTCTTTCTTCAACAGTTCAATACCGAACTTCGCGTCAAGCTCATCCATACCATTTTTTTTGCGCAACTCCAAGATGATCTTGCTTGCACTCACTCTCATAACTTCCTACCGTTTGGACAGGAGGCTCTTCTTCCTCTTGACTTTGTTAACCCGTTCGATTAGTGCCGTATCGTTGAACCAGCCAGAGAACTCTAGTTTTTGCTGTTGGTTGACGGATTCGTTGTTATCCTGGCTGAGCGTATGCAGCTTCTATCGAGCTCTTGCCTCCTTCAGCAATGGATCAGCTATGTTCTCCTTATTCGGCGTATACCGGCCGGAAGGGCGCTTCCTGATCATCGGACTGATGCAATGAATAAAAATATAGCTGCCACTGCCAATTTTTTATTGATAAAATTCTCTGCTTTGTGGCAAAAATATCCCGGTCGCCAGCAGGCAACCTTATTCGTGCAGAACCTTCAACTCAGCAGTAGAGCAACCTGCTCAATGTCTGAGAGAGATTATTGGCTGCTATTGATTCCCAACACCAATTCCAAAACTTCATTTGTTATATACCAACAAGTTATGATCATCGACGACGTTGTTTGGCAGGTTATCAACAACAAGCATTGCTCGTTCAGGGTCAAAGCTGACAGTCAAAACTTCTGTCGCAACGAGTACAACCTCACTGGGCTGTGCAATCGGCGTTCATGTCCACTGGCCAACTCACAATATGCTACCGTCAGGGAGGAGAAGGGTGTCTGCTACCTTTACATGAAGACAGCGGAACGTGCACATACTCCCAACAAGCTTTGGTAGCGGATCAAGCTCGATAAGAACTACCAGAAGGCTTTGGAGCAGGTGGACGAACACCTCATCTACTGGTCACAGTTCATTGTGCATAAGTGCAAGCAGCGTCTCACCAAGTTACGCCAGATGCTCATTAGAATGCGCAAGATGAAGCTGGAAGGCGAGAAGGAGCTGGTGCCCATCAAGAAAAAAGCTGAAAGGCGTGACCGTATTCGCGAACAAAAGGCACTTATCGCAGCAAACATCGAACAGAAGATCGAGTAGGAACTGATGGAGAGGCTGAAGACAGGCGTGTACCAGGACATCTACAACTACAACCCAGCTGCATTCAACAAGATCGTGGGTGCTGAGTAGAACGAGCAGTAATCCGAGGAGGAAGAAGGTACAATGACTAACTATGTTTAGAATAGGAACGGTTCATTGCGTAAAGCGACGAAGAAGAAGCACCGATTCAGTAGGCTTGGCAAGAGGAGTTTTGATGTCACTTATGACTGTATATGCAGGGGTATGTGGGTAGAGTCGGTGGGTGGGGTTGAAGAGTGAATTAACTCTAACGTATTTAAATAGCCATTAAATAACGTTTGGATGCGAATTTGGAGGATGTTCTCTACTGGAGCCTCTTCATTCCACACGAAGTCGTTACGACTAGCCGGGCAATCGCAGATGCGGTGACGGGTGGGGCTGTGCCTGCTCTGCCGAGAGGGTGATGGGGTGGGCGCGGCCGACTCTTCTCCGAAACCAAGCGGAATTGTCATGTAATTATATTTAAAATGCCAAGCAGCCTTTAAAGAAGTGGATGGCGATGGCTTGGGCATGCAAGCGACCTTCCTCTGAGGCTCTGCTGGCTTGCCGAGCCAAGCCTCCAACAACAACGACTTCCCTGCTGAGAGAACACCAACCAAAGATGTTCCAACTTCTTCGATTGTGCTTTCGGCAGCGGCTGCTGCTGGATAGTGTCTCAACTCGGCGTCTACAACCAAACTAGTTCCTCTCCCAAACCTCCAACTGCAAGTTACTAACCCTACGGCTTTCTTCTGAGATGCTTCCATATTTGCAACCCCTTGAAGTGTGCAACCTTCACTATGACCTCAACAGTCCGCCAGCCCACAGCGAAATAAATTCGTTAGCATGGAAGTTCGATAATAAATAAATTCAAATTCCGCAGAACATGCAACCCAGCTACCAGCTGCACGAGATCGTCTGGGCTAAGGTGATTGGCTATCCGTGGTGGCCAGCGACAGTACCAGTCACACTTAGTATAGGTTAGCGGCAAAGTGGAACCCTAACAGTCGGGGCAGGAAGTCAATCAATACCTAGTGCACTTCTTCGGGGAGGATTCATAGTACGGAGTTTGTTGATATAGGCGCTAGTTGCCAGATCGCCAGCAAGAAGCTGGCTAAGTATGCTCCAAACAGTGAGCAGTTCAAGCAGTGCGCACAAGGGGATCGCAGGCTACGCGACTCCATCATGGCTGCGGAGCGCATCATTGCTGGGCTCACCGATGTCGAAGGTAGAGTCACTTTCTAACTTAGCTGAGCTGGCGAGGCTGCGAGCCAAATCGAAAACAGTTAGTAAGAAAGCCGGAAAGAAGAAATCGCTGGTCGTTGGGAATTAAACTATCGGGCTTGAAGTCGAGGCAGAGATATGGCCGTCGGATACTACCAGTCTCAACGAACAGCAACCACTGCTGCCACAGCTTCAGCAGCTCGGTGAGTCCATTATAGTGGAGCCAGCCGTTTGGGAGCAGGATCAAGTGGAACAGGAACTGCTGATGTTGCAACCCCACGAAAATAATATCGTGGAGCTGCTTGATAGTGGTTTACTCAAACGAATTAAGCTGCTGTCTGAGGAGAAGGCAGCGCGGCATCGAAGAATACTCAAAAAGATCCTTGTTAAGAAGTATTTCAAGCGCGCCGATGAGGGGCATCGACGGAGGATAGATTTAGCACCACGACCACGCACAAAAATCATTCAGAAGCCTCAGGAAAGGAAGGAAGAAGTGCTCGAACGGCAGCCAAAGGATATCTAACGGCTGTGTGTTCGCAAGCTTTACTCCATGCTGAAGCTCTATCAAGTGGATACCAATGAAGCGAAACTACTGAGCGTCCAAGCGGTCAAGCGCATGCAGGAGGATTCCGAAATCAATAGTAGAAGGTTTATGCAGGCCTTCGCCTCACTTCTGTACTGGTTGAGGGTACTATGAAATGTTATGTAGGATCACGGCAGTTCACAGGACCTTCCCGAGCAGCTGCTCTCCCGTATTAGTGAGCGTCCCGAGGACGAGGACATCAGCATCAGCGACTGCAAGACTAAGAACTGCTGCGATACCAGCAGTAGTGTGTTCTGATTTATGTGTCTTCTACTAACTCTTCCTGAAGGTTATGTGGTGGGCGGTTTGTCCCGGAGACTTTGGAAGACTGTCACTGCAGAATGGAAATTGTTATTGTTCTGCGGGCGGCGTCTCGGTTAATTCTTCCGTTAGAGATCTCTATTGAGAGGTGCTTTGCTGAGCTACTCCACAATGCTATGCAGCCGGAAATAAATGAATTAAGTGAAGAGCATCAGTAGGTACGAGTATAGGTGGACTGACGTGACCGGTAAAGGCAGCAAGAGCACAGTCTACGCTGGTAAATTGGCTACTATACAGGCATTGATAAGCAGACGGGAGAAAGAGTCGCAATCAAACATATTCACCTTGGCAACCTTGACTAGCTATCTCTATGGCTGCTACAGAACGAAAAGCGGGTATTGATGCGGCTACGCCATCCAAACGTTATTAAACTTCTTGAGCTGGTGGAAAATGAGCACGATTGCTATCTAATCTTCCCGTTCTATGGCTGTGGGTCGCTTGCAGATTTATTAAGACGTCGTGGCGGTACGAACATCAAAATATGCTAGGCAGGTTGCCTGAACAAGAGGCGATGAGACTGTTTTCAAGGCTCATGAATGGCTACCTACACCTCTACGAGAATGGGGTTCTGCATCGAGATCTCAAACCTTAGAATATCCTGCTGGACGATAACAGCTGTATGCCAGTGATCAGCGATTTTGGGTTTTGTCGACTCCCAAACGAGGAGTTACCCGAGGAGCTGACCTATATCGTGGGAACTCCGTCATACATGGCTCCTTAAGTGCTCATCAAAAACGAGTATAGTGAGAAGGCAGATGTTTGGTCGCTTGGTGCTATTTTGTACGAAATTCTGGTGGGAGAGGGTTATGACGAGGGGAAAGAAGTAACACAAGCTATGGTGGATATACGCAAACAGGGACTACCATTTCCTCGAGACATCACATTCAATGCACAGTATCTCGTGAAGGATATGATGTGCATCAACCCAGATGATCGTTTGGGAACGAAGGATATTATAAAGCGACTGCCCATCCAACAGGAGAGGAAGCAAATCAAACCTATCCGTCCAAGAAATATTGCTACGTTGGACATCAAAGATACCAACGAGCAACACGAATCTATTGGAACTATAACGTCAACAACTGAAGAGAAATACACTTTGTGTACGGGAAAAATAGAAAAGCATATGCCATAACAAGCTATGGAGCCTCTTCAGGGAGCGCGTACAGCAGTTCGAAGAACGGTTCATTCACCCTATACTCCGCATCAACAACTCAACAATCACCATACGCCAGAAAGAGTGCCGACGGGACAAACTATCGTGCATATCAAGCCTCGTACCTCAAACTGCACGCTTGCAGAAGTATCCGAAGTTCGCTTGGAAAGAGAAATTCATGTCATCCGACCCAAGAAATTCCAACCTATACAAGTTGTGATGCCGGCCAGCACTTCGTTCCAGCCCCATCGTCAAGCTGACTCTCCAGGTACCTTCCACCAACGTAGCTTTGCTCAGACCGGCAAACCGCAGACCAGCTACTCGCCAATGCCTGCACCACGGCCAGTAAAACCTCAAACAACACGCATGGTAGTAGACACGACAGTCAGCACACCTAACCAACCGATACGACAGTTAACTCCAACCAACACTGTTTGGGTTCGCCGACCATCAGCGATGTGATCTGTGGTTAGAGTTATTAATTCGACAATTAGACTAATTAGTCTTTCTGCTCAGGAATGACGCCAAGAGGGGGTTCCGATGTGGTGTATCCACTCGAGTCTCTAAAACTTCGACGTCGTTGCTAACGCACCAAACAATGTCTTATTTTAAGGCAAGGATGATTTTTTTGTATGCCGCTGGATTGCCCCGATACTACCTTCATCACCGTACCCATTCTAACCCCAAGTCTCCAAGTTTCAGGGGCAACCACTCTTAAATTTATAGATACTACCAACGAGTATAATAATTAACTTCAGTATACTCGTGCAAACATGGTCAACTCCAACGAATTGCAAAGCGTAGACCTCAAGGAATTCCGCTTCGAGGAGCAGGAGGCTCGTCCTGAGCACTATCATAGCATAGTGGTTGTGCAGCCAGTCGCTCGAACACGCCGTCATCCACGTACTAACAAGTTCGGTGGTGGAATGAGACTACCACAACCTCTGCCAGAGGTATCCCTTGTCAGCGAAGCTCGGGAGTGGGTGACAAGGCAAAACACCTCCCTATCAGTCTGAATCGCTGATGGAGGCGCACAGATGGGTCTCCAAAACAATCCTGATATTCTTCTTCTACTATGTCTTCTGTTAAGCATTTCGGCGGGTATCCTTAGTCGATTGGAAGTCATCGGTATTCAACACCGAGAATCCATCGGTCGATCCCTACCAAAAATTAAAAAGTTTTGAGTGAGACGAAAAATTCACTATTCTCGTATAGATCAGCAAAGACTTTTTTAGTCGGTAGACTCAACACCCAATGATTTCTATTTTGAACGCGGTTTATCCTTCAGTTGGGCAATTCTGTAAACACTACTCAGCAACAGGTAGGATGTGAATGGGTCAAGTACCGGTCCTCCCTAACGAGTGTTTCGACCGAATCAATAATCAAATTTTTCAGGCGATGAACGATCCCTTTGATTGGTCCAACGATCTCAGCGAGATCGATCATCGTCATGAATCGCTGCGCACATAAGCTATAGAACACCTCAACGAGCCCGAGACGCACTTTCGAGACCTGTCGAATTACGTGACCAACATAGCAAAAATGTGGGGGTTGTACCTTCCAGTTATGCACTACACTGCACAGAATCAACGCACCATATAGTGCTTGATGGAGCTAGTGAGGATGCACCAGAAGGACCTAGACTACCGTGAAAAGGTGCAGTAGGACCTTGCTAAGAAGCAATCCCAGGTTGACATGTCGGCAAGCTAGCTTAAACGAACAAAGGCCTAGCTGGAAGACTACCGGAGGCAGTTGGGTATTACGGAGAACAAACTAAAAGCTGAGCAGACAAGAACCCGTAAAGAGCTGGAGAAGTTGCTTTCCGAAAAGAACTTGCTTCTTCAGACCCGAGGCAAACTCGACCAAAAAAATAACCAGTTGATGCACGAACTAAAGAAACGGGAGCTAGAATGCCAGAAGCTCAAAGACAACGTACGGTCGGGTTTACAGTAGGTCCGTCGACCAGTCGAAAAGGCACCGCTAAAGAACGGAATTTAAATGATCGGGCAACTTCCGGCGAAGCGTTGCTCGGATGAACAACTGGTCAACGCCAACCTACAATTCCTCAAGGATAAGTATCAAAAGGAGAGGGAGCAACTACTCAAGGAAAGCGAGAATCTTCGAGCAGAGCTACGCAGCTACTTTACTGAAGTCGGTCAGTTCGTAGCATGGCTACGACAGTATGTAAGAAATACGTAACGCAGGCTGCCAATGAGTTGGGTCGGAAGGTTGAGCAGCACGTTGACCACTTTGTAGGATTCAACCATGGATTGCTAACGACAGAACTTCAGGATACTATTGAAGAGGTGAAGAAATTGCTGGCTTTTTAGCTGGAATCTAAGGACTCTCCGGTGAAGCCTGTAAATCGACCAACCCTCGCAAACAAACGATAACAGCAATAGTTGAACGTTGAGAATAAAACGCGACAAGAAACAATCAAACCGACTGCCCAACAACCAAACATGACCAAGAACAAGCAGTCCAACTCCCAGTACCAGCCAAAGCCCAAGCAGCAAGAAGTTCTCCGAGAGCCATCAGAACTGTCGCTGATTGAGCACGCATCGATTCGAGACTTCGAACCACCTACAACCCACTTTCCAATCACCCGTCTCACTAACAACCACTGGGACATTCTCAACGATGACTGAGCTTTATGCCTTGCTAGTGTGTTAATGAATCAAGATAGATGTGAATCATCATACCTCGTGTAGGCCCACCACAATCAGAGAAATATCGTCTCTGGAGAGGCAGATCCTTCTCCAAACGGAGGTTGCATGACTTATTGCCTTATCGCAACCCATATCCAGGTTGTTCTTCTCGTAGAAGGGGACCAGTAGGCGCATGAGCTATTCGTTTTCGATGTATTCCCAGACACCATCAGAAGCTACCACAAAGAATTTATCCTAAGGTGTTAGAGTGTGTTCAGTAACCTCCGGAATTCCGTTCGTCCCAGCACGAACTCCTGCCTTATCACCGAATGATCGGGTCATCGCAAGTCCTGGCATTTGCATTGAATGCATCCATACACGCAGTGGTCCGATGGGACTACCATTCTAATCTTTCTGCGCTTCGATCCTCCCTGAGTTCACAATAAAACAATACCTCCGGCCTTGAGAATGCGTTGCTTTTCATCTTACCTGGATGGCTTTTGATCGTCAGAAAGTGGTTTGGCCTTCCATTACCCCTCCTTGTTGCTATACAATACCGCTCGGGAATCACCAACATTAAAACAGTACAGTTTTCCATGGTAGACTACCACAGCAACTACTGTACTGCCACTGAGATCCGTGTTGATTGGTGATTCCAGCAGCTCGTGGTTTGTTTGCTCTAGGGCCTGCTCGACCACTCGTACGATGCTATCTGGAGGCTAATGCGTCCTTCTCAACAGCTTTGTAAGATTTTCTCTTTAATAGCTCAACAACAGCCTTACTGATGAGCTCCGTGCGAATGAATTCGGAGACGTGATGACCGTTAAGTCCATGTCCATCCGCAACGCAGAATAGTTTGAGTCCGTGCGGCAGCTTCGTCTAGCAGATGATGGCATCTTGATTTGTCTTGAGCTTCTTGCCAACACAGCCAGCTTTGGTTCGGTAAGTTACAGTAAGGCGTTCGTGACGTTATTTAGTTGCGTTAAGAGGCTACAGTCGAGTTTTTCTGCCGTGTTACAACGTCATTGAAACGGCATTCATGAGCGCTGACCTTAAGCTAATGAGGTACGTGGCTTTGGTGGGGAGTCGACAAGCTCGACTTCAGTAGCTTCCAGCTTGGGAAGTCGCACATTGTAGTTGGTCTTCTTCTTGTCAATGGAAGGAGAGACTGCTGTTTGCCCTGACCTCCTTACCTAAATGCTTCGAGTGAGCCCATCCATTGATTCGAACTTCCTCGTCATGTCAGAGTGGCTTCGAGGTTCAGGTGAATCCAAAGTCTGTCGGTGTTTTTGTCTGGGGTCGTGCTCTTCCTGTCGAACTTCCGCTTTGGGTTCTATTACAGGCATCTTTTCGGTTGGACCACCTGATCGAAGGTTGAGTGGCCTGACACTAAGCTCTTTGAGGAAGGACTGCATCTTAATAAGTTCTGGTGATTGGTGCTGAGGTGGATTTCTTCTCATAATGAGCTTACGTCAAATAATCCTATTATAATCGTTTGGGGTGGCGGTTGTGCCTCGTTGATTACTGGTGGGTTGAGTTGACGTGACAATCGACACAATCTCAACCTTCAATGAAAATCGGGTTTGCAATTGTAATTCCCATATGAATATCTTAGCTAGGAGGCTAACTAACAGGTTGGTTTCAGGAGTGAGGTTTACCAAGTCGCATCTTGCTCGTGGTGTGCTCATGGTGCGACCTGTAGACTTCACGTACAACCCGGAGACGGCAAAGGATAATGAGTTCATGAAGAAGGGGACAGACGATACGCTCAAACGTGCACTCAGTGAATACGACAAGTCAGCACAACTGTTGAGATAGTTGGGTGTGCACGTCGTCGAATTCGATAAGTCGCAGTATCCTGAGTACTCATAATTCAAGGCTCCCGATGCTGTGTTTCCGAACAACTGGTTTGGCACACATGATCAAGACGTGTGGTTGTACCGTATGAAGAATCCTTCAAGGTCGGTGGAGAAGCTTGCTTTAGCAGAAATATTACCGTTGCTGTCAAAGCACGGGTACAGCTACCATTGTGTGCGAAGCTGGCACGACAGTGTTATTGAAGGCACGGGTGTGCTACTGTTCGATCGCAGGCACCGCAAGATCTATATCAACAAGAGTCAGCGAGCCGACAATTTGTTGGAGGAGTTCTGCCGAGTGCTCGGCTATGAAGCAGTCGTGTTTCAAGCAACATCGAAAACGGGATCCCCGTTTTACCACACTAATGTAATGCTCAGCATTGGCGATGACTATGCAGTGGTCTCCAGCTACAGCATTGATGAAAAAAATCGTGGAAAGGTTATGGATAGCCTTGCCAAAAATAAGGATCGAACAATCATTGAAGTGAATGCAGACCAAACCGAAAAGAGCTTCTGCGCAAATATTCTGCAGCTTCAAGGTCGGGATGGTCCCGTCATTGCGATGAGCCAGCGAGCTCATGACGGCTTCACCCAAAAACAGCGGGAACAACTCTCGAAACATAGCAAATTCGCAATATTCCCACTAGACGTCATCGAGACTGTGGGTGGTGGCAGTGCAAGGTGTATGCTCGCCTAACTGTTCCTCAACCGAGCACCCCCACCACACAAACATTGACAATAGTTGCATTCACCATTAGGATTATAAAACTTGATGGAGTCAATCGAGCAGAAGCAGCAATACTTGTGCCAGCACATCATTGAAGGTGGCTACGATGCCGACGAGTTTACACACTACTGTGAACGAGTAATGGGAGGAATTGATATTGCCGGATGGACCTTTTCCGATCTGGAACATGTAATGATAGGGGTAACTCGCAGATCGTTAAGAGCTTTGTTGAGGAGAAGAGAAGTGGCTCGCTGCCGGTATAAGGTAAGCAGGAAGGAGGTGGCAAACCCAACGAAGGCAAAGAATCGAATCGAGTGGATACCAGCAGTTCAGAATGTCCACCGACTCCCTCTACGAACACCCACACCTTTCGCAAGGAGGACCTAGACCATCTGTTCAGCCTCACGTTTTCTTCAAGGACTTAATACCCTCGGCCTGCTGCAAGCAACTTCACAGGCCAGCTTCTTTAGAATTTAAAACCAGGAGAACCGTTGGCTGGTGGTGTAGGGAACACCGGTCAAGCATCAAATAGCACCACGAAGTATTCTTTCGACGATATCTTCAAAGGCATCGAACGGCCGTCGGCTCCAACTAGCAAGAGTCAAATCAACCCAAATGCACAGTCGAAACAAGTAGGAAGCTTAAACATATTCGATACAGAGCACGATGAGGCAGCGAGTAGCTACGCAAGTTAAGTTAATCACCCACCTTTGAGGAGTACACTGCCAAGCAAAGTGGAGGAGGCTGTGTTGAAGAAACCAAAGCATCATGAAAGCCCCAAACGTCCAGAAGCCCCGAAATCCAAACTAACCCTGAGGGAACCCAAGAAGGAGCTTATAAAATGTAAGAAAGCTCCTTAACGGCCGTTCTTAAGCAAGCCGTTAGAAGTGGAGGTTAGAGGCCATGAAATCGTAAACAGAAACTTCTTCGTGCCTGATTACGTGCTGTACCACGTGTTTACCCGAGGCATCAACGTGGAGGTTAAACGTAAGTATGACCATTTTCAACGTCTACGAACAATCCTCGCCAAATTGTACCCTTGCTGCCGGCTTCCCTACCTCGAGAAAAATACTTGGCTCAGCGAGACTGACATAGAGTTCATCAAGAAACAGAAATCGATGCTGCAGAGCTTCATGAATGATCTGTTGATGAACAGGTAGATAAAGAACTCCAGGGTACTGGAATAGTTTCTCACTATCACCGAACACACCAAAGTCAAGAGCTTATTGACAGAGTACGAGACCCTTCCGAAGCTCAAGTCTCTGGACGAGTTGTCATTGCTGGTTGGAGAGGTACAACTGGAGCATTCTGAACGAGCCAAAGACTATGTGGAGAAGATGGTACCATACCTTACCGGCCTCTCCGAGAATATCGGCAGGTTTCTGAAGTTAAGCGAGCAGCTTTCAATAAACTACAGTGCCCTTGTGAAGACCTTTACGGAGGTAAATTAGCTGGTCAGCGTAATGGCCCAGTCCACCCAACAGCTCCACTAATAGCTGCAGTAACCCGAAGTAGCCTCCTCAATGTAATTATAGATTCAGTAACTACATCGTTCTTTGCTCACTGTTGGCACCGTCTACGAAGAGCTCAGCAATAACGCGAAGTTTGAACAAAGGTTAGTCGAAACCCATTTACGACCATTACTACGCTTCGAAAAAGAGAACGTACTGACGATCACCGAACTGATCGAAATGCGAACGAAAATGGCCGACCAGCTGACCCGTCAACAATAACAGAAATAGCCCCAAAAGGAAGCAACTTCCACACGTAACTTGGAACCCCCAAAAACATCGATAGACGAACCAAGCAAGTTCCTCTCCACCTTGAGGCAGCAAGCAGCATTCTACAACCAAGTATGCCTTACTGAGTGTAACCGCCTGCTCGGCGACTTGGCCATTAAGTTTCGTAACCGTTTCCGACAGCTTACAGGACAATACAAGGAACGTTGGGCATCTCAACTACCGCTCTTCCAGTAGCTCAGTTCCACCTGATCCGTTTACTTAACATCCTTTCTTTTTGTCGCCAATACAATTACTTGCTAACGGCTATCGCAACATGAACAGGCACGCCAATCGTTCGCACCATTCAATAAGTTCGTTCTCGCAGTCATCGCTGCTCAACTTTGATAAGGTACGCAGTACGGAGCTCGTCATAGTTGAATAGGAAGCCCAACAAATCGATACCAGGCTCGATGAGGCAGAACAGCGACTCAGAATACTTTCGCAGAGCACTCAGTCCAGTGTCAGGGAACTTAAAAAGTTGTTTGGTACTGCAGATAAGAGGAAATCGCATGTCCGCAACAAATCTGCATCAAACTGCGGGGGAACTCATCTACATGCTATTCGACATCACCTAAACATGCTCGAACAGGATGTCCATCCGTAGGACTCTTCAGTGTGGCATCACAACTAACACATTGATAGTACTTGCGAGCAGAGCCCAAGTCAGCACATGCAATCACAGCACACCGCCAAGATGGGGTGGCCAATTCGTCAAGAACACTTCGACGAGGACACGAATATAGGGCTCCTTAGGGAGGAGCTCAAGCAGCTCAGAAAGCACAATAAGTAGAACCTTGAACTTCAGGATGGTCAACTAAGGGAGATGAAGCTCCAGCATCAGGAGGAATTAAGGGAGCTTCGCATCAACCTCTAGCATGAAAGACTGAGAGTATAATCGTAGCTGCTGAATGAAATCGAGATGCTCAATAGACGGCTATCAGCTGGAAGTAGCTGGCAACGAAGACATTAGGAGCTGCAGGTAGTCAACTAAAGGTTGCTGACCGAGAACGCGAAACTTCAAGAATCAAGTCGGATTGAACGGAACCTGAAGATTGAGAGTATGACACGTAGCAAGGACATTGAGTCACAATTGCAGCTCATCCGCCAGAATAATGAGAGGATGTCGTCACAGATCAATGAACTCTCCCAGCAGCTCTGCGATTTTCGCGGCCAGATGGAGATGCATGCCAAAGAAACCGTCTGGGTATGCTAGACATTGCTGTATTCTGCGGAGGTGCTTAGTCGAATAAGCAATTTCGAGCTCCCTGCGACTGTGGTAATGATAAAGGAGGAGCTCAACCTGAAGAAGAATTCAATACGCAGGATTATCAACTAGCTAAAAGCGAAGTACCCAGCAGATGCTGAAGCCCCAGAGGGTTCAACCTCACGTTCAGGATTATTCCGACTAAGGCAGGAATGCAATCAACCTGCTGCCAATAAGTTTAGAAAGTTCATTAGCGGCGATGACAGCAACAAGTAGAACCACAACAACAACACCACAATTGAAAGAAGGAGTTGCTGCGAGTAGCCCGTCATCCAGCAGCAACCCCCGACAACTCCATTTCTCGACGACATCACCGAAATATTTTCGCATGAGCAGAACGACTTGTACATGCTTCTGCTGGTCCAAGCCAACGCGCTGTAAAAGAAAGTGCAGGACTACTACGACTGACAATGCATAACCATTCAATGAATTATTCGATGAGGGGAACACAGCACCCTGGAAGGGAAGCAGCATAGTATCGCCTAAATGTAATAATGGCAGATCAATAGCCCTCGAATTCTCATGTCTCCATGGGCTCATAATAATAATGCTAAAACTATTAACTT
>ERZ724508.1417-NODE-1417-length-14279-cov-6.025661_pt1 | contig 14279 bp, 14 predicted proteins | sample MGYA00376041_ERZ724508 | MGnify/ENA primary metagenome ERZ724508 (study PRJEB28724, sample SAMN07190887) | wastewater metagenome | isolation source: effluent of sewage treatment plant in Hong Hong | place: USA: Christiansburg, Virginia | collected 2016-03-01 ...
TTGCTGAGGTGGCTAGCTGGCCTTTTCTTTCGACGACGCAAATTGGCTGCCACGCTCAGTTCCTGAGAATTTTGGTTCGTTTCGGTTGCTTCTTGGTTGCTTGCATCACCACAGGGTGAGTTTGGAAGTGCTTGCTTAGCCGATGCCATTTCATATTGTACATCATTGGCGCTCATGCTCTGACTGAATGAGAAATACACTGGAGGGATCTCCATCTAGGGATTGATCGTTGTGTCTGCCTCTGGGTTAATGCCAGCAAGTCGTATATCCTGAACGGTGATTTCTTGGAGTTCCTTTTTTTCATAATTTTCCGTGTTGCTGCAGAATCTTTTGTATATCCAGTGACCCAGTTCGATTACTGGGATCAGAAGGTACACGAACAAGGATGCTTCTATGACGGTTGCTGTTATCGTCGCTGACGCCTCGTTTGGGGATATGACATCAAATTGGACCTGCACAGCATGTTCCACATACAGTATTAGCTCCAGAAATTTGTACAACACCAGCCGTTTCTGCTCATACTTCCTGGAATGCGCTTCGAGACTCACTTCCAAGAGAAGTAAAACAGCCAATACCGATGGTAGTACAAGAGGACTAATATTCACGCACACCAGAATTGGAAGCAGGATCTTCTTGAAGAGCACCAACGCATTGAGCTTCCGGTTGATGAACATCTGCAGTGGTCTCAAGAAGGTCATCACGAGATCAGCTAGCACTAAGAGTATGCTAATAGCGAAGGTTGCAATGCTGCCTGGTTAGGTCAGTCCATCCCATTGAATAGCCACAGTGATGCTGAGCATATGTTCCATGATGGTCAGCAATACGAAGTACTGTACCAGCCCCCAGAAATTACTGAGCTGGTTCTCAATGAACCTATCCACAATGTTGGTACTACTCCGGCACTTTTTGATGCACACCACCACTGCTACTATCACTACAAGGAAAGCAACACACGCCGTTGCAATCAAGGTCACTTCAATGAGCGTTTGAAATTGGAAATTAAACATTAGCCCAGAAAGAGTTAATCTTCCGTTCGCAGCTATCCTTTCGCTGGAGCGTGGCAACGCTTTGGACCCAATCTTCAAGAAGATAGCAGAGTACTCCAAGCAGTCGTACAGGTTCTTTTGCAGCTGTGTTTGGCTCAGACCAAGCAGCCCCAATAAACTAATATTCTGAAGGTTGATCAGGAACACTCCCTGCTCTGTTCTACCCGTGAGTATGTACAGCAGCAATACACCCACCAGCAAGATTATTCCGGGATACGTTTTGGCTTGATCTGAGGCATACTCCAAACACATTCCCGCCTGATGCTAGTTGAGGATGAAGAGCCTTCGATCGGCTGTGCAGTTTGTGCAACCATAAGCCAGGTTGTTGTTAGTACAGGTTGAGCAGCTGTAGTGGCAGCACACCACCAATCCCACGAATAATAAAAGTAGAGTGGGCTTGATCATTATCAAATAGCTTGGTGCAAGGTCCGCACAACAGCCCTCAACGTGAGGGAAAAAATACTTCAGATCGTGAATGTGCTCTGCAAATCATACTGCCCGAATCTATTATAAAAATTAGAGAGGGGGCTGCGGACCCATAATAAAGTGCAAAAGGAGGTCGTACATAAGGTTCAGCCGGCCTGAACAGCCCAAGAATTACCTTCGTGTTATTCACCTTTATATCCAAGTTTTAACCAGTCTCACTGGTTGTGTGGGCATCCTCCTATTCCGGAAGGATCTCACACTTTACATAAACAAATGCAATGCTTGACTTGCCCTTGGACAACACATATTTAATGATAGTATTGGTATGAGCCAGGTTGATGGAGTCTATCTGCTCACAACTTAATGCAGTCCAGTGTAACGGGGAGAATGAATGAGTGACCCAATTATTAGTATTGTGAAAAACGAAGTGAACCAGCACAAAGGAGCTGAGAGCGTAACTTTAGGAGATATAAAATGCTTCTCCTTGATGCTGTTTAATCTTTGCCGAAGGAGGTCATCAAAGCACACAATATAGAATAGCTTTAGCATCAGCGACATTGTGAGTAGGCAACGAGAAAGCCCTTGTCGGAACCCACAATGAGATATTCGCCTACTTGCTGAAGGCAGAATGCAGTATACCCGCCCTTAATGGGTGATAGCAACTTCCGCCAGCCTTATTTACTCTGTAGCAGCATCTCGTTCTCATTTACTACAACCAGTTGGTCTTGAAACTACCCGATAGCATGAGCCTCCAATTGCTCTTTTGCCCCTGTCGTAAGGTTGATTACGCAGTTCAAATCTAAACTAACTGCAAGTAGGTCCGGCCCGACTTGAACTATTTGACGGTGGCAGCCGTTGGAATCTTCTACGATAGGGTTCTCACGCCAATATTCTCGAACGATCTTCGACTGACTTAATAGAGGTACCCATAGCTTGCTAGCATATTCCGCGAAACTCCAGACCGGCTCATTGAACTCCAGCCGAGCGATCACCTCCGTTGAGTATGCCTTTGACACCTTCAAAGTAGTGTCGATAGACCCAGTGGCAATAAGCTTGGATTCTCCTCCAACCCATTTGATTACTGTGATGAGATCCTGGTGCAATCTGTACTTCTACACCAATTCGAAGTCTGCATTTAGCACCTCGATGTCTCCTGCGCCGTTCCCCACCATCAATCTATCGCTGTTCTTATCGTACAGCAGCGCATACACATACTATTTGGATCCATACTGGCGAATCGTATACATTTCTGGCATCTACCACATCCGCACGATGTTGTCGTTGGAGGTGCTTGCGAATCTTGCTGAGCTGACCGGTTCGATTTGAAAGTAGATGAGCGTCTCGAACAGATCCGAGACCGATGATGTCCTGAATATCTCCATAATCCTATAAGTAAGAGTTTGCAGCCAAGAACAGCACACTTCCTGGTTCTTGCTGGCTTTTCTATAACCATTAGCAAGCAGCAGCTTCTACTCATGTTAAATACCAGGGTCAATCCGACCGGTCCAGCATTCTTTCCAATACCAACTATTCGATGTTCAAATTGACTGGCAACACCAAGGCTCCAGAGTCGTCAGGGATGTTCAGCAAGTTCGGTCCGCAGGTAAAGAACGATAAAAAACCTGAACTGGTACCAATTGAGAACGAGACCATCATGGTCTTCAAGCCATCCCCCATGAATGCACCGCCACAACTCCCCGTTCAACCATAGAAGAATGTGAACTCAGGTTCCTTCAGGACCATGTTCGACCACTTGAAAACTCAAACTACTCCAGGGAACTCACAGCAATGGGTGCCCAATGCACAGCCCTCCAATAGTGTGATGTGCACCCCGACCAGCGGAACGAACTAGAAGCACACCACAACGACTCCTCAACAGCTCAATATCCTCAATGCTAACGCTAGCCCTCCCAATGATTATGCTAGACAGTCTTTGGCTCCAATCCTCAACCAAATACAACACGCCAATATCTGTGGGGGATCAAACAACGGTCCACCCCAACATGAACCTTTGCGTCCTCATCAAAACTACGCCCCATATACACCCCAGTCTGAGATTTCATTGTTTCGATCTCCAGCCTCGATATTTGGGACCAACCTTTAGCGAAACTACAACTACCCAGCGAATGTGCCATATCAGGAGAACTCTTGCAGTTTGTTTGCTCAGCCTTGCTCCGAGTACTATCAACAGATGTTGCTTACCTCCTCGCTCAACGACATTCCTACTCGGAGTCTTTACAAGAAACCCCTGGAGCATTCTCCTGATGTATACGAACCTATCTCACCCAAACGAAGGAAGATCTTGGTACTGCATAACACTCAACCATATTCCCACTACGACTATGACCCAAGAATGGTTCGGGAATCTGATAACAAGACCATTTCCGAACTGAGCTGGGACGACAGACAAACAGCCAAAGCTTAAAGCTTCAACTATCCGACCAATGGATTGGCCATATGCAAGATCCTCGGATCTTCCAAAGTATACCAGCGACATATCAAGTTCGAGCTTGGCAGCAAACCTACCTCGGAGATCATTGCTCAGTTCATCAAATCAGAACTGAGCCAGAAAGATTCTCTGAAGGCGACTGTCTAAGTTGTCAGTCTAACACATCATGAGGAGGGGTATCGTGCGGAGTGTTTGGTCTACGAGCATCCTTCTGGACTTCCAGATGAGTACAGATTTACTTATTCGGTTCGCGATGGCGACAGTATCAAAGATCTTCGGATCAGTAACAAATTCGGGAGTGTACTATGGCCTGGTACAGTTTCGGTTGATGGTGTGGACTTCTCCGAAGGTCCTACTATTGCGGAAAGTCAACTGCAGCTTTGGGAGGAAGACGGAATCAACGAAACTTGTGTGGTGACGATGAAGCTCCCCTTCACCAAAGAACTTCCAGTCTAGGTCCTCGCAGACCCACAAGGTATTACCAAGCTAAAGAATATTCTCAAGCGCCAGTGCGAGACCAACGGCTGTAAATTCCTGAATGTCGACATCAACACCATGGAGTGGAAGTTGGAGATCAAGAGAGTTTAGTGACCTGCATGGGCTATAATGTTATGCACCTGTTAAGACTAATTTAAATCTGTTAGCTTGGCTTCTTGATCGCGTCGTTGGCGCTGCAGGTGCCATTCACAGTGCTCACCTTCGTGGACAAATCTTACAAGCTATCCGATGCTGATAACATCTCCATCAGCAGGATAGAAGCCATGGCGAGAAGGGAGTATCTGAAATCGTTTGTGCCGTTCAATGGGATCGATGCATGCAGCAACTCTGTAAGGCTCAATAACAACCGTGTCTACTGCTATGAGCGGTACCAACTCTTTCAATGTAGCCTCTCCAGCAACGATTCAGTCGTTTACGGAACGGGAAAAATATGCCCATCGGCCTATAGTATGAGCGCTGATTTCTCCAACCAGCAACAGACATTCTGCTTTGCCAACAACTATACTACGACAGTCTGTCATGTAGATGGCCTCACACTTTGTTACAACCACAGCACGGCAGGATATCCACTTCACAACATTACCGTACGAAAGACACTATCTTAGAGCACCGATGCATTGGAACTGAATCAGTTCATAGGTGATAGCGGCACCAATCTGCAATGCGACAATCTGAGAATGATGTCAAGTCTCATGGTGCTTCCGGTATTCACATACTACGAATCGCTCAACGTAAGACAAGTTGCTACTTAGACAGGGTTGAAGATCAGCTGGTTCATCAACCTTATCATCGTCGTTGTGCTGTTGGCAGCGCTTGCAATCGGTTACGGATTCAAAGTGCCAAGAAGCCGTCCTGTGGTTGACATAATCATTCTTGTTTGCAACATCATCACCATGCTGACTCTCAGTGTGATGGGGCTCATCCTGTCTATACAACGCTTCCAGGTGGGTCTGCTCTCCTCCAATATTAACGCCTACGGTACCTTTGACGATAATGTAAGCTGTGTGCTTCGCAAACGGGAACGAAAAGAGCTACTTGGCTAACTTTCCCGTAATGTACGGACCCTTGATGGGAGGATTCGCAATATTCATTTTGGTGGTGGCTCTGCTGATCTTTATCTGCGCCATCCTCGAAGTGGTTTTGCAGATGTTCAAGAAGTCATATGTTGAAGGCAGCCAGTCCTCAACAAGTGGTAATTATGTGGAGATGACTGACTTGCAGCTGTCACATCCCTCTGCTGGAGCGAGCAGGCAACTCACGAAGAGATCAAATGATTTTTCTTGATTGCAGGTTGGCTTGCAGTGGTATTATAATAAAAAGGAGAAGCTCAGACATCTAAGGATGGTATTAGCCCACATGTATGATTCAGGGGGTCACTGCGAATGAAATACCGAGTTCTCATCATGCTTCCCAGTTTGTCATCAACAATGGGCTGCCGAGGCTTATAACTGTAATTAAACAAGCGTGGGCGCACTATGGGTCTACATTGGCCTCTCAGCGGCAACGAGCCGATAGAATTCGAATGTTCTTAGTAGAATTCGATTGATCAATGCTAACTAATCTGCAGAATCATTTATCGCTTGGGATGCGATATGTACAATAGGAACCGTGCTTGGTTAGCAGGTGCAACTTGGCAATGCACCACTTTAGGTGTATGATGGCAGAAAAATCTCATTGCGGAGGAGATTAGACGAGGAAGGTTAGCTAGGGCATTCCGACGCAGTCATCAAAATCATCTTCGTGGTATGATAAACGCTGAGCCCGCTTCAACGCCCTTGGGTTTCTTAATTAATCAAGCATAGGTCTTAGTCTCGAATTCTTTGTGGTGCTTCTGCCATGATTACCACACTGAACTTGGTCTCCTTCGCCGAATCCCCACCACTTCCCGAGGCTTAACCAGTGGACGCTGTTTTTTAACCGACTAGTTCAATTGCAGTACTTTCAAACATCCGCCATCAGAAATCCAAGCCGGTTCGTAGTATCTGAAGTTGATTGATGTGACGACGTCGATGGGGAAACACAAATGTTTTCAGGGCAAGTAGTTGTCTCATCATACTTTCTAAAATATGCTCGACTTGCTGCTCAACTGAAATCTGTTGACCGTATAAAGCTGATTGATGTGGGAGATACAGTAACACGTGACGGCAATCGTTATTTGTTGGCAGGCAATATCATCTCGTTCAAAACCAATATCGGTGTTGATATCTACAGGAACGCATGGGCCGAAATGGGCAATCCCTGCCGCTATACACACGAAATTTCTATCAGGCGCTTATTCGAAGTAACTTGCCATCTATTTCTCAGAGTAGCCTTCGGCATGACGCGATGTTTTCAAACGAATAGTTTTATTATTTCGGTCAAATTAGGAGTTCGCACCAAGTCCGAAAACGAGCTACCGCACACTCGGCTCATCTACAGGCCACTATAATACCAAGTCGGTAGTAGTCCGAATGTCATGACGCTGCTTTCTGATTTCCCGGCTTTAAAAAGTGCCCTTTGCGCCTTCGATTTATTATTTATTTAGCAGGATATGAGCAAAGCCATATCCAAACAACTGATTGCTTCTGCAGTCATCTTCTGTCTACTTGCTGCCGCAGTTAATTGTGCTACTACTTGTGCTGTAAACACTTCACTTGACTCAAAAACAGGCAAATGCGTGGCAGTGAAAGCTCCCGCCGCGGGGACGGGTACTGGAGTTGGAGGAGCTGGAACCGGTGTTGGTGGTAGCAGTACTTTTGGAAAGGCTGGCTCAGGTGTTGGAGTTGGTGGACTCGGCTTCGGGCTTGGAGGTGACAACCCCTTCGGAAACGGAGGAACTGGTAACGGTGTTGGAGGTTCTGGAGTTGGAGTCGCTGGAAGTAGTACACTTGGAGATGCTGGTGTTGGTGCTGGAATCGGAGGTACCGGAATCGGACTTGGAGGCATCAGCCAACTTGGCAAAGGTGGAATTGGAAACGGAATTGGAGGATCTGCTGCTGGTATTGGAGGAAGTAGTACTGTTGGCGATGCTGGAGGAGGAGTTGCTAATGGAGGTCTTGGACTCGGTAAGGGTGGCCTGACAATTACCGGTAAAGGAGGTAACGGAAATGGAGCTGGAGGAGCTGCTGTTGGAGTTGGAGGATCAAGCAATCTTGGTGATGCTGCTTCAGGTATCGGCACAGGAGGTCAAGGTATTGGTCTCGGAGGCTCCAGTGTTACTGGAAAGGGAGGACAGGGAACCGGACAGGGTGCAACAGGTTCAGGAGTTGGTGGATCTAGTAATCAGGGAAATGGAGGAAGTGGAGTTGGAAACGGAGGGGCCGGTCAAGGAACTGGTGGAAATAGTGTTACTAACAAAGCTGGAGCTGGAACAGGTGCCGGAGGTGCCGGCGCTGGTGAAGGAGGATCAAGCCTTAATGGTAACGGAGGTGCTGGTGCTGGAACAGGAGGAGTTGGAAGCGGAAACGGAGGAATAAGCATTGTCGGCAAGTCAGGCCAAGGATTGGGAGTGGGAGGATCCGGAACTGGTGTTGGAGCCGATAGCTTAAACGGAGTAGCTGGTGTTGGTATTGGTGTTGGAGGAGGAGCCAGCGGAGTTGGAGGTTCGACACTTGCTGGAACTTCTGCGTCAGGTCTTGCAATTGGAGGTGTTGGAAGTGGATTCGGAGGAAATGGCGTCAATGTCAATGGTGCCAATGGAGTGGCTGTTGGAGGAACTGCAAATGGTGTCGGAGGTTCAAGCGTTCATACTAACGGTGCTAATGGTGTTGCTATTGCCGGTAACGCTCAAGCTCAAGGAGGAAGCAGTTTGGGTGGTGTTGGGGGTGATGCCATTTCGCAAGGAGGAACTGGAAATAGTCAAGGCGGATTAAGCTTGGGAGGGAACGGCGGAAACGGATCTTCAATTGGAGGAAATGGTGCTTCTCTTGGAGGAAATGGCTTAGTTGGAGCTGGTAACGCAGTCTCTGCTGGAGGTCAAGGAAATGGTCAAGGAGGTGCCAGCCTTAATAAGGTTGGAGGGCAAGGTGTTGGCCTGGGAGGTCAAGGAACCGCCCAAGGTGGTCTTAGCATCTTGGGTAACGGAGGAACTGGTGCAGCTCTCGGAGGTGCTGGTCAAGGAGCCGGTGGGAACAGTGTGAATGGATTGGCCGGAAATGGTGTTGGAATTGGAGGAGCGAGTACAGGTCAAGGAGGTGCAAGCCTTAATAAAAATGCTGGAAATGGTGCTGCTGTTGGAGGAGCTGGAAATGGAGTTGGAGGCTCATCTGTCACAGGAGTTGCAGGTCAAGGAGTTGGGCTTGGAGGTCAAGGAACAGGTGTTGGTGCTGCTAAGATTCAGGGTAAGGTTACTACTGGCAACGTCGTTGTTGCCTCTGCCCCAAACAAGGTGAATCTCACGAAAGTCAGTAGCCAGGTTGCTCCTGCTCTTAAACTTGTCCAAGAAGATTCCAGCACATCTAAAATCAGCAAAGGAGGCGCCATCGGAGTTGGAGGTGCCGGAATTGGAGTCAATTCCGGTAAGGGCCCCGCTTCCGGAGTGGGAGGAACTGGCGTTGGAATAACCAAGATTAGTAATGCTAAATCCGTGGGTGTCGGAGGTGCTGGTATCGGAGTGGTCAACGGAGGTGCCGCCAAGACAACCCCTGCCAAATGACGAAGGCTTCATGCTTAAATTATTTCTATTGTTCATTCTTCCCCAGGAGCAAATTTATGCTCGGTTGTTTGGAACTTCATTACTATAAAAAGAAAATTCAAGGGCTAGATGAAGATCGAAATGGATCAGGCACCGCCTACGCACTTCGACTTCATGGTGTTTTGGCGTAACTTGCCCTTCTTCTTCAAGCTACTGGTCCTGTTTAGCTACGTGATAGCACTGGCTGGAATGTTTACCGACCTTTTGCTGGACTGGTTTGCAAACTATCCGGTGAGGTCACTGCAACAATTCCAGTTTTGGAGAATCATCACTGCTCCCTACGTGTCTCTCGGCATGCTGCATTACTGCATTGGAATGATTAACCTGTACTACCTGATGCCCAACCTCGAGAAAACATATTCCACTGCATTCATAACGGTTGACTTCTTCACGCAGAACCTACTGCTGCAGCTGGTCTTCACAATGCTGGTCAACGTGATTCACGACTTCACGGAGACCATTTAGAGCACATATTCCTGCAGTCTGTGGAGCATTCTCATCGTCTACCTTGTGAGGGTTTGTCATGCTGAGGATAAGTCCATTCAGATCTGCTGCATGCCGTTTAAGCTACGCTCACGATACTACCCCCTGCTGATGATCGTATTCTTCAACATCTTTACTCTACCGGTACTGCAATTCGACGTGTACATTGCCTACGTTTTAGCATTGTCGCAGGTCAAGCTTTGTGGTGGAACTCTCGTGAACTGTTCGGCGCGCTGCCTCAAGTTCGTAGAGAACCAGCTACTAAAGATCTTCGGCAGTAGGGATGACATCTATCTGCTGGAAAACAGTTCTTTTAAAGAGTACGAATAAAACGTCAAACATTCAATCTTCCGGGAGAGAAAGAACTCGAAGCATCTGTCATAAGAGCAAGTGATTAGGGACCTGAACGAACTGCATCCGCAATCGGAATGCGATGCTCGACCCGATGAAAAATTCATTGAATCTCACAACAATTCCGTGTGATAGTTGCTGTATATTTCTTTCGTAAGCGACTCCATGTCATTTTCTCTATAGAAATATAGGCTAAGTTATGGAGGTCTCCTCAACATCTCCTTGCAGAAACTGTCGCAAACCAGTTCCAACGAGTAACCTGGAGACCCACGAAAGCTACTGCGAGAGAAACTGTCAGCTCTGCACAGAGTGTTTGGAGCTCGTCGACAACAAAAATATCTAATCTCACAGGGTACTACTTTAGAGGATATATAGGCCCTCCATCACCGTGCCTGCAATGCGAAGTGTCTGCTGCCATCAAGTATCCGGCATGAAGCAAACTGCAATATGCGACTAATCTACTGTCGCTACTGTTAAGTGCAAATACCAAGCATTGAACTGCCGTGCCATTAGCAGCTGTGCCCAATGAGAAGCCGGCCATGCCGTATCTGTGGAGGAGAGTTCATTCAGAGTAATTATGTTGCTCATGTGCTGAAATGCCAGCAAAACTCCCAGTAGCTGAAATAGAACAATAGAATCGCTCAGAAGCGCCGGCAGGATGCATCCGAACGGCTCATCAAAAGGATAAGCAGTGGATAGCGAGCTGAAATGAAGCTTGACCGCCGATAAAGTAATCGTTCCTAAGCGTCAATTGATAAATAATGCCGGCCTGCAGACCAATTGAAGAACCTCAACCGGTTGTTGGAAGATCACAGACAGAACAATTCCATTGGGAAGAGCTAAAAACGATTGAGGCTTCTTCTTCCCACACCGAACATCAAACCGTTAAGCTCTCAAGCCAATATTCAGTGTGCAAAAAACGAAGTGGCTCGTTCAAACCAGCCGGCCCGCGAGCTGAACCCAGTGCCAATCTGCATCCGCTACAACCCGAATGACCTACACCGCTGCAGCTTCCCGGGGTTGGTGCCAGTTACAGAGCCGTCTCCTTGATATTGGAATAATTGTACATAATTAAATGAAAGAAAGGGATGCGCCGCTTCGAAAGCACTTCCTGTACGAGCTGCAGCTGAACGTATCGAAATTGCAGATCTCCACCAAATTCCAATGCGCTTTCTACTTGAGTGCGACCTGCGGAAAGAACGATGTCGTTCAAGGCGATGAACTCGCACGAGCTGACAACGGGACCGTTCACTTTCAAAAACCACTGGTGCTACAAGTGCGTGTTGTTTAAGATAGCCAACGCAAGGAGTTTGACCCTCAGAAAGTAGTGATTGGCTTCATGCAGATTAACCTATCAGTTCACATTCGATCTGACAACCGGCCAGATCAGCTGCTGGTAGCTGGGCATGTGAAGATTGACCTGACGACTGAACTGGAAAAGCTCAAACTAACGACTGAGGAAGGTGCAAGCAGCTATATTCGAACTTATTCGCTGTAAAAGTGTCCGGACAGGAAGAGTAGTCTCGAGTTGGGAATGAAGCTGACAAGGATTAACAACAATGTTGATCCAACGTACGTTCGGATGTTACTTAGTAGCTTTCAAACGCTGATGAAAACACTCAAGTATCGAGACGAAAGTGGTAGCTCTGATTCGTCATATCGCAGCAACCCAGAGCTCAGGGAGTACTTCTTCGGGAGGGATTAATTGAGCAGAGCGGGAAGTCCAGTGCAGTAGGTTAAAGTGTGCAAATCCTTCTTCAAAAAAAAATTGAGTATCGATGATGAGGGTTCACCAAAGCATGCCGAGGGGAGATTTACGTTGCCGTCGAGCCCAAACAGCAAGTTTGAGCATGCTGTCATGTATTTCAGAAAGTCCCTGCACGAACAGTTCGGTGAGGGTGTCGACTAGATTTCGGAGCTTCCCATCAAAACAGATTCAATGGAGGTTGTGAAGTTGAGCACAAGTGAGTCTGGAATAGTTACCCCTCCCATTTGTGAAAAATGCTTGGCGAGGGAACATCAGATTGCAGACTCCAACCGACTATACAGACAGAAGGAGTCAGAACTTCGTCAGTTACTGAACGAAACTGAACAGTAACTGCGAGCTTATATCTGGAAGGTCGAAGAGAGAGTCTTCGACTTGGAAGCACTCCTTACTGACAGGGAGTAGGATTGCAAGGAGGCAAGGTAACGGCTTGATCAGGTAATCTTCCGACATTCGATCGATCTTGGTGAGAAGGATAAAGCAATTAAGCAGCTTGAACGATGCATCGACGAACTCAGCCAAAAGCCTTTAAAGCAACCCCAACCGTGCTAACAAATTCTCAAGCAGCGAGTGCTGAATAAAGAGTAGGTCATCCGCCCACAAAAAGGTCGTAATTAAGGGTTCCTCCCTGGCTTCCTTCAGCAAGTATCCAAGTCATTGGATCCAGCATTCCAGTTTAACGATAAGATTTCCAGCCTTGAGAGTAGCTCCTTGCTGCTCATCGAGCGGAATAAAGAGCTACTTGAGACTTTAACACTTACTCGAACACAAATGAATCACCTCACCGATTCTCTCAAGCAACTTGGGTCTGAACTGCACGAACCTTCCCAGAGACGTCTCTTCGAGGTACTTTAACAGTTCATCCCCGCTGAAAGTCATTAATGATCCTTCCACCAATACTCCAATTATTATTGATCGTTTTGGATTTATGGGAAAACGAGGCAAAAGGGACCCCAACAAAGAGACTGGACGCTGGACCCAGGAAGAACACTAAAGATTTATGCAGGGTAAGCCTTTGGAAAAGTAGGACTGTTGACCCACGGCAAGAACTGGAAGATGGTTGAGAAGGTGGTAGGGACGAGAACAGCTTCGCAAGTACGATCACATGCACAAAAATTCTTCAACCGTTTGGACCGGGAACAAAGGAAAATGGAGCGAAAGAACAATCAAAACGAAAGCAAAGAGGCCTCTGATGAATAAAACGGAAAGGATGAAGATTTCGAAGAAAGCCCTCAGTAGCTGATCAAGCTCGTCAGAAAGAACAGTCGCGAGGATAGTAACTAAGCCTTTCAACGTAGAATCGGTGAATGTGAGCACCCTGCTGAACAGCCTGAAACAGGAGAGTGACACGCTGCAAATGAGCATTGAGAAGCGCAAGCAATCCTCCGATTCGTAGCCCAAATAGGAGCTGATGAAGCTGCAGCGCCGTAACTCGCATCTCAAATCCGTGGCCAACCTTGTAGAATCGTTCAGTAACCTGTCGGAGGAGGGAGATAAGGACGAATCCTTCTTCTTCAACCTAATGTAGTTGGTGGGATATTCAGACGAAAGTACAGACGCTACATTGCCAACAACAAGTTTATAGACTTAGTTGACTATCCCTACCACCAAGAAATTGCAGAAACATTGGAAAAGGTCGAAAAGAAAACTCGCAAAAGGTCCTTCAATCTCGTAGATGAGTCTTCCGAGCACATTGAACAGCTCAACCAGCTGCGCAAGAAGGTTCGGGAGGATCATGACCAGCATTCCCGTTCGGAAGAGCCACGCAGTGGGGAGGAAAAACCACTTGAGAGGTTGGAAATCCCTAAAGACTTCGATAATTTGCCGGATCATTTTGAAGAGCACCGGGACTACCGCATCATTATATCGCAGCCGTCGCCAGCGGTATCGAGCTCTGAGGTCGAACCGGCTCATCATTAATAACGAGCAGCCACCTGATTCTTTCGGCCTTTAGCCATTATCACAAACTCATTCCACATCGTTTAGTGACTATACACCCAATCAGATCAGCCCAAAGCCGTGGTTGTTTTTGAGAGCAAGCATCAGTTTCTGTTTGAGTTTGTTCTTGCTGGAGTACTAGGGAAGTAGGAATACATTGGTGCAGGTGTGGGCCGTTGGAAGATTGTCGGTATCTGGTGATTGGCGTTGAATTAACAGACCCAACTCCCCAAGGCCTTTGATTGGAGCGCGATCGCTTCCAGTCACAAAAAATAGAAAAGCCTTCTTCTCTTCGATGGTCATTTCATGCAGTATCTCCCAGAGGAATTTGATGATGGTGGAATGCTCAGTGAACCCTTCATAATCAGTGCCCTTCTGCATTGCAACGAAATCAAGGTTCTCCTCACCACAGATCATCTTCTGGAGTTCCTATGGGAAGAAAACTTTGATCATAGTGCCGGTCACAACACGATAGAAACCCTTCTTGAAGGAACGGAACTTTGCCTCAACATGCTTGTTGAGCAACCATTCAGAATACAACTGAGCGTACTCGAACTTACTGTGGTGGGTCACTGCAATCTTCGATCCTCCAGGTTTAAGATCGTGCTGAGTCTTGACCCCAAAGCTCTCCGTCTCAACCTCAAAGGTGAG
>ERZ724508.1421-NODE-1421-length-14257-cov-5.833404_pt1 | contig 14257 bp, 19 predicted proteins | sample MGYA00376041_ERZ724508 | MGnify/ENA primary metagenome ERZ724508 (study PRJEB28724, sample SAMN07190887) | wastewater metagenome | isolation source: effluent of sewage treatment plant in Hong Hong | place: USA: Christiansburg, Virginia | collected 2016-03-01 ...
GCTGATTGGGGCTGTTGGTAATCTCGGAACGCACGTGGCGAAAGTAGCCTAGTGTGCTTACGTTCGGCTTGAAGTTCCATTAGCCCTTGCCAAGAGGGAGGCTGGTCATGAGGTCGTGCTGCGGAGGCTTCGGCTGTGATCGATGATGGTGTGTTTGGTCAATCTGATCGAAGTTGCTGACTGGCTGTTCATAGTTGCCCTGGTATGTCGAAATGTACTCATTGAGTTTGTTTTCCATAACTGGCTGGCGGGTATTGAGTGACTCAGCCATCAGACTTGGTAGGTTTGAACTGTTCACCAACTTCGCACGATTGTGATAGTTGATCTGGACGCTTTCGGGCTGCCTTTCGGTGAACAAACTCCTCTCCCCAGCAAATTTTACAATGCTTCTCTTCTACTGTACTCGCGCATCATTGAAGGACTTCGAAGCTATGCTTTGCTTCATCTCAGTTATGTAGTCGACCTACGTCTCTCACACTTATACATTCTTCTGGCCGTTGGTTATGATGTTGCGGCTGGGCTCTCGTAATCGAGTCAACCTATCCAGGTTGTGTACGTTGCTTCCATGCTCAAATGCAAAGGCTGGGTCCGTTTGCCTCACCTAAGCTGCGGGGGTAGTTATACAATTTTGCTGATCGGTTGCTCGCGGGTCTTGTTGAGCCGTTCCTCGTACCAGTTGCCCATCAGCGAGCCCTTCGAATACCCGCCACAAATCTGCTTGTCAGCGAGTTCGAGAGGTTGTTTGGACATAGTCTTAATGTATTTTACTCTTCGGTATATATGGATAACACCAGCGCGTACCGTGGGTGGTACGATGTGCAGGACTCCAAGGGAGTTTGGAGGCTGGGACACTGTCGAAAGATTGAAGGTGGATTGATGACCATCCACCTCGATGGTTGGAGCAACAAGTTCGACATGGTAGGAGATGCATAATGATAGGTCCACTGTCCTCATTCAAATCAGCTGGCTCCACCCCGCAGATACACGAAGGGACTGACGACCCAGCTTCCCTTGCCGCTTCGGGAACCAATCGAGGACTTTCAGCAGGTCGTCAATGTAATCACGGCATAATGTAGATTCACAATAAGCTCAAACTACTGTTGAACTCGTCGCCCGAATAACTGGAAGTAGAAGAGATCGTGAGTAAGGGAGGATATAATTCAGCGTTCTTCAGAGTGGAGTTATTGGTGATGGTGGATGGTTTGCTTACACTGCCATTCGACTTCAGCGATGTACACAAGGGGCTTGAAGTGAACAAGTTCTTCTTTGATATCGTCAACTTCGTTGTTAAGGTGTTGGAGCGAGGTTCAAACTTCCTGCAAACGCCTGAAAACCACAAGCATAAGGCTCTGCAGGACGCATGCTTCGAACTGTTTGTGCTGATCAAAAGCGTCTTTGGTCTGAACCATCGCCACGAAAGGTTCTTTAACCACACAGAAAACATTTTCATCAAACGGGATGCAATTATCGAATCATTCCTCAAATCGGAAGGAGGTGGGTTGCTGCTGGTGAACTCGTACATTAGGAACGTAACGGCACACTGCCAATGCAGCCTAGAGAGTTTCGAGACTCAAAGTAAGTTGATCATGACGGTCATGGAGCTCTACTAAAGTAGGCTGTTGCCAGAATAGCAAAATACCCGATTGAACCTGGTGGTGGACAGCATCACAGCCTACCTTAAGTCAGCAGTGAAATGTGACCAAGTGTACGAGCTCCTGACCACAACGAGTCAGGGTAAGTATATGATGAACATGCTTGAAAATATGTACATCAAGCTGAAGCCGTCCAAGAAGTTCCAGATTGAGCAGATACTAGGGACGTAGGAGGCTCGCAAGAAGAAGAGAAAGGGTTCAGAAGACTCGAAGGAAGCAAAGGAAACTGAAATAAAATCTACTATCCTGATTTAAAAGCCCACAGTACCAAAGGGTGACTCAAAGAGGAAGAAAACAGGCGATTAATCCATACAAGCCTTAGGTAACCCACCTCTTTTGAAGAATAATCAGCTCAGCAAGCTCGAAGAACGTATGGCCAAGCTCGAGCTCCAGTTGGCAAAACAACAGGAACCTCCTCCGAACAAAGAGAAAGATCTACTTGAAGATTTTTTCAAAGAACATGCGGTCCAGCCTCTTCCACAGCCCAAACAGGATCCCACACTTCAGCAGACCCAAGAATTCGACTTCAATTAACTGTCCTTCCTAAGTGCCTTGCAGTTTCATCTCAGCAACGGTCAGCAATAAGAGGCAAATAGGCTCATCTCATGGCGGAAGAAGATTCTCCAGTTAGCTGCCATCGTCGGCTGGGATATCGCCATGGTCGTAGCCAGAAATACTCGTGACCGCTTGACCGTGGAGACCAAAGATATCCTTTCCACGAACCTGGACTACCTCCGCAGCAAGTACAATCTGTGAACCTTCATTAAAAATATACTATCAGATCAGCGACAAAGTCTGAAGGCTAGTTTAATGACTGCTGCAGACGCAAGCACGCCTGCCACTATCCCAAACAGCCTGTACCCACTCCACTTGCTTGGCGGCTTGCAAAACGACACGTCGTTGCTTGCCTCGGAAATTTCGTCTAACTGGGTTACTGGTGCTGGTTCTTTATGGCTGAGCTTGGTCCGAGTTCTCTATCGCATAGTCTTCAGCGACCCCACAGAGTTGTTCTCTTCTTCCCTGAGCTGATAGTTGAAATGATTGACACTAAACTCAGATTCGTTGTCGTTACCGGCACTGGCACATTTCCTCTCCAACTGGAGCACACTGCCGACCTAGTAGTTTTCGATCATCTTGATCTCATTACGCAAGTCGCTGTAAGAAAGTCGCATCGAACCATAGCTTCGTTCCGAGAACTATTCAGTCGTGGGATAGTCACCACTCTTCTTCGGCTTCAATATGCTTTGCTAGTTCAATAACGATTCATAGTGAAGCTAATATTCTGCCAACTCTCTCTTCCTCCTCTCCCTCTATTTCTTGTTGAAGTGGAGCTGCATTTTCAATCTGTTTTCGTGGTGAGGTTGGCTGTTGCTTTATTCTTTTGTTGGGAGGTAACCACTTTTCTGAGATTGTGATTCCTCAGTAAATAAACGATTAATGAGTTCAGAAAACTGCGACTCACTGCCTAGCTCTCCGTTGTTGGATGTGTTGTTTGCACCAAGAGTTCCCTTCAAACTCTCCCTGAGCACACTGATACTACTTTTACTGCGCAGAAGTTCGTCATGAAGTGATTAGTTCTCACCTTCCACCTCTCGCAGCCTGCTTGAAAGTTACTGCGTGTTGTGCTCCACCCTTGCGATCTCCGATTTGTTTTGCTAAAGTTCCTCGCCTAACTCGCAGATCATCTTATCTCTCTTAGCGACCATCACGAAGAATGTCTCCCGTTCTACTTGAAGTTCTTGCTTTAGCCTCACAATATTCTGTCCGACCTGCTACAGGCGGAGGCTACACTGGTAGGTACGATCAGAATGTTCATCATCTTTCTTAGGAAGCTCTGCATCTGCTAGCATCTCCTTCAGCCTCTCGATCTGCCTGCTTTTTTCGGCGAGAGCACTAACGGCGCCCGAGCGCAATGTCTCCAGCTTTCTCAGTATGATCTCTTTCTCGAGCTCAGCCTTCCGGAGTTATTGTTACAGATCAGGGAATTTTGCTGAATTTGCGTTCTGCGGTGTTAATGGCTGCGGTGCTATCGGGAGACTGTTGTTCCGCAGTAGAAACATGTTGAGCATGCACTATCGAGCACTTGAGCGGCGTTGCTACTTATGCATGCTTCCGCTTCGCCGGTTCGCCAGCGGCAGCACTACCAACATTTCCTCGTCAGTCATCTCTGCGTTCCAAGGGCGAACAAAAATTACAATAGGGAATGTCACAGCTTCGTACGAAGGAATTGCCTTCGGTTCTATACAAACTTCTTGCAGTAGTCCTTCGTGTTCTATTGGTACTCGTAAAGCTGCTGGTGGGTCACTGCTTCGTTGATGATCTCGCGCCATGTGTCGAAGCGACTTAACCACTCTGCATCGCCCACCACGAAACATAGGTGCTTTGCACGTGAAAGACCCACGTTGATACGACGTCGATCGCTTAAGAAACCAATGGTCTTCTTCTTGTTCCTGTGTGTGTGCTTGTTTTAGCCTTTGAGTCCTGCGCGTACTGTATTGAATATGATTACGCTCTTCTCGCGTCCTTGAAACGAATCTATAGTCTTGATTTCGCAGCATTTTGGGAGTTGCAGACTTTCGAGATAGTTGATTTGTTGGCTGTAAGGGCTCAACACACCAATATCTGTGCAACCGTAGTCTTTCATCATCTGGCCGAATAGCCGAACAACTTTGCCTTCAATGGTATTTCTGAAAGACCGTTTGAACTTGCTTTCGCTGCTGCGAGGTACATGCACGAACATAAACGGTGCGAAGTTCTCATACAACTGGTTTTTGGTCAGTTCGTTTAGTACACTGGCACTATCCTGGAGTAGCCCGTTGTAGAACACATTGCCGATGACCCTGCTGATGTCGGGATGCATACGATATTGTGTTCTCAGCATGCTCACAGGACACCCACATTTCATCATACGCTCAAACAGGCTTTGATCATAACCTTGGCGTATACACATTCGAGAAAATACTGTCGACGGAAGCTGGTTGGGATCGCCAATGAGGATAAGTCTCCGGCAGCCATATAGAAGTGGGATGAGAGTCGACACTTCCACAGCTTGGCACGCTTCGTCGACCACCACTGTATCAAACTCAATCCCGCTGGAATAGATGAATTGATGACCGGCTGCCGAAAGGGTGGCGCATACAATTTTGCAATTCTTGAGTATCTTATTTCGATAAAAGACGATATCCTCCTTCTGATTCCGAACTAGTTCCTGGGAAGCGAGATACTCCAACGACACGTTTTCTAAGGTCTTGTCGAAGTTGTCACCCACACGTACAAGTTGAGGGTCAAAGCGTTTGCCTTGACTATCCAAGAGACCCTCTGCGAGAACCTTTCGAATGATTTCGTCGACAGCAGCGTTGGAAGGACCACAGATAAGAATCTTGCCTGGTAATGGAATATCGTCGTGCTTTTTGAGCAGTTTAATTTATCGATCTGTGGTGATGCTCTTGACGTATTGCCGGGTTGCTTGGTAGCGATGGAGATCGAGAGGCAGCTCCATGAAAGTTTAGTCCCGCCAATCAACATAATCCGAGTCAAACCAAGGATTGGCCTTCCGGAAGAGGGAGGCGTCATGCTTAACTTCTAAGTGATGAATGTCCCGAGAAGGTTATTCTACTTTGTTAAAGGAATTTGCGAGAACACTGAGAGTTCCAAGCACTGTGCGCGTCTTGCCAGTCCCTGGCGGGCCTTGAATCAATGTCACTCCCATCTTCTTAAGGCACTAATGCATCGCGCGATACTGCGAATCGTTGTAAATCTCTTTGAGCTTTCGGTCGAGCTCCTAAGGAATCTGGAACTTCTCTTCCAAACAGTTCTGAAATTCAATGGGATTCAAGATTGTTTTGCGGATGGTTAAATCGATGTTCCTAAAGTGCTCCAACGCCCGATGTTCCCTCTCCACGGTAACAATAGCACATAGCAATTTGATATTCCACTCACCGGTACGATCGAACCTCGCCCACCTTTCGGGTTGCTTCTGCTTGAATGTCTCATCGAACACTAACTTCACTCTCAAGTTGTCGCCACTATCAACAAAGCCCAGCAGGTGTTCGACTGGTTTGTCATTATTGATTGGGTCGGGTGAAATCATCACCAAACTGCCACTCGAATACACAGTCTTGCTGAACGTGTTGAGGCGCTTGAAGTTGAAGTAACGGAATGGCTTTATTTCTTCAGTGAAGAGAACTTCAACCTTCTCCGGCTAGCAGGATTCTTCCAGCTTTGCTTTGAGAATTTGAGCCCGAGCTTCGTATAGGAACAACCTCTTCCAAACATCGACATAAGACGTCTCAGTCAGGAATTTAAGTGGTAAGTTGTTTGCAGAGTCTTGCTTTTCCAGTGTCGGTGGGTCAGCAATATCATCGTATTCAATGTTACGCTTGATTGACTGTTCAGTTTCCCGTAGATCATTGTAGAAGTCCAGCCTCGATATGTACTCATGAAGCTCGTCAACAACGAGGGAGTTACCGACATTCGCGGGCGGCTCCACCTCCATAAGTAATTAAAGAATTTCAAAACCCAAGTGGATACGCCGGCAACTGCAAAGATATGACGATTGGCAACATCAAGCCGTGATGGCTATTCACCAGCCGGTGGCTAGATTATTGGTATGGCTTACGTCTAGTGGCATTAGTGTTCATTCCTGTAGTGTTCATAGCTCCGCCACCGGTGTTGTAAGGGTTTCCATTCGTCGGTCGAGTAGGGTTAAATCCATGGTGGCTGGCAGGACTCATGTGGTTATTGTGATGGGGTGAGAAGTGGGGGGAGTGATGATGGTGGGGTGAGTGGTGGTGATGTGGAGAGTGATGACGGGCATCAGTGTTGTATGGGTTGTAGCCTAGGATAATCTTGTGATGTTACCATGGGTGGGGCGCGTATAGTTACGCTGGTAATTGACTGGTTCGCAAATTGAGCCCATACGATTGTTATCAGAATTAATAATTCCGAGTGGAAGGACAGCTGGAGTATAAAGGGTAGCACAATATCATGATAGTAGTTCAGATTAAGCCGAAACCCTATTTGTACTGGAGGACCAATTCAAGCTTTTTCTCGAGTTTTGATTTGGATGAGTATTCAGGCAGCAGTAATACGCTTGAACAGGTCCTTGCTGTTGGAAGTATATCGCTGTCGGCACAGTGTCTCTCCACGACGAACTTGCAGCTGGAGAGACCCATGATGGGAGCTCGATCGGTTCCCGTTACGAAGAAAAGGAAAGATTTCTTCTTTTCGTGATCATAAGATTCAACGATTTCCCAAAGCCACTTGATGACTTGAGTAGAAGCTGAGTAGCCTCCTTCGTATTTAGCTGCCTTCTCAAGGTCTTTGAAATCGAGGGTCTCGGCACCACAGATAACCCTTTCAAGCTCTTCTGGTGAGAATAGCTGAATAAGAAGCTAGGTTACTTTGATGACATCTCCCGTGACTACTTTGAAAAACCCTTTCCTGAATGCACGGAACTGCTTTTCGATGCTCTTGTTTATCAGCCAGTCGGTGTAGAGCTTGACATACTCGTGCTTGTTTGCTTGAGTTACTTTAATGAGGTTGCCGTATGGCTTCAACTGATGACTAATCTTTTCGCCATACAGCTCGGTCTCAGCTTCGAAGGTAAGCTACATAGATTCGAGCGGTTCCTGAGTATCCAGCATGTATCTAAAGCTGCGCTCGAAATCTGGTTCGATTTCGCTGAGGTCCATCAAGGAAGTAAATGCAGTTCCCTCAGGTGCCATCAGCTTTTTGTACAGGACGGCAGGGAACTTAAGATCCAGTAGCGTGGTGTTATAGATAGACAACCCCAGTATCATTCCGACGAACTCAAACATCAGAGGTGCTTAGAATGATTGACCATTGAACCAGTAGTAGCTGTTATTGCGATGTGGTAGGAACATGTCCCGGTGCGGGTGAAAGATCTCCTTCATAAGAAGCTGGAAGTACTCCTTCTTGACTCCTCCTCCATCATCGCCTGGCTCACCGATGAAAGTTATCTTCAGCGGATTCTTGAGGCTTACGTTTACGTTGGAAAGTTTATCCAGAGAGTCGTCGAGGATGTTGTTGCGACGGACCTGGACCATAAGAAAGAGTGCATTGATTACTGCAGGATTACCATTCGGGTTTTACTCCGGCATCACTCCGTTGAGCATTGCCATTAGGCCCTTCTGCATATTGATCTGATGCTAAACGCGCGTCTCGATTTGGAGCAGTTTGTTCTTGTAGTCGAGACTCAGTAGAAACGGGAAGTCCATAAAGTTCAAAATGCGGATCCCTTTATAATTGAGCTTGAACTGCTCGGCAGGGTCAAAGAATTCCATAACTTCGCTATTTCGGAAGAGATCGATGCTAATGCGGTGCTTGGCTTCGTTGCCGCGGGAGAGCAACTACAACAGCCTACAGGCAGCTAAGATGCAGGTTGTGACCGTTTTCGTGTCCAATTTTTCGAAGTCAGGTCCAGGCAGGAGTTTCTTGACTTCATTGGAAAGCACTCCTTGGACGCCACGAACTACAACGGTGAGTTTGTCCTGGTCAATGTCCTGTAGCCAGCTCGAAAACACCACCCTCCGTTCCTCGGGAAGACTGTGTAGCACAACCGTCAGCCGTGCCAACATTTCGAGGCCTTCAGCTTGATGAAGCTGCGGAATCAAAAGCAAAATGAAGTAGGCTCGCAGGAAGTCACTTCGTTCGGCTGGCTGTTCGTCTACCGACTTGAAGAAAGTTTGCTGAATGAGCTACCGTCGCTTACCAGACAGGTCAGCAGCATGTTGCTTTGACCAGTAGCGCTAGCGGCCAGATCGTTGAAGAACCGCATAATGAAGGTGAAGTCAAGGTTATGTTCGTTTGGCTGGCCTATCCGATAGCTGTTGAGCTTGAAGCTGTCGTTGAGAATCTAAATTCAAACCAGCCCTACCTGTGGAGTCGAGAAGGCCTTGCTGATGAGACTGTCCAGCTCCGAGAAGCTCCGTAGACGCTCGCAACGCTCGAACAGACCCAAGTAAGGGTAGTGCTGCAGGGTCGTATGGTACATTTGAATTTCTCTCAATTGGGAAAATTACATTATAGAAAACGATAGGTCTGAGAAATTCCATAGCGAATTCTACTGTTAGACGATTATGCTGGCTGTTGTGAAGTGGCTGTTATGTCTAACCAAGGCCAGACAGGCTCTCACGGACAACAAATAGCAAAGCCTGTCGAACATAGTGAAAACGCGGATAGTTGGCCTCCAAGCAATTACAATATAATTTGTGTAATAAAGAACAATTCAACTCTTCAGTTGGTTCGCCACCTAGGAAAGAAGACCCGCTTTTGTGGTTCGACGGCGGATTTCACTTTTGAAGTGGTGTCGTTTAAACCACTTGAGACAAGCCATCGACCCCCTCCTTGCCCTCACACAAATTTATCTGCTTCGGCTTAATAATTTTTATTATGGACGAGAACCACTACAATTTTATCAAGAGGCCACCTAAGGTGGCAACACGGAAGCACAACGACTCTCGGCCAATACTCAACAAAATTGAGAACTTTTAAAGACCAACTGTGCGGCCCAACACTGTCGATGCTGATCGCATCTATCGACTTCGTAGGATGAAGCAGGATCAGTCCCAATATCTGCAGGACTCCATATAACAGATCGAACTGACTAAAGAACCCACTAAGATTCATACTGCCAGCAAAATTAAGAGAGTGAGATCGAGAAAGACCCAGCCACGGAAGTGCAGTTTGGAACCCAATAGACATGAACAGAGCTAGCGGGTGGATACACAACAAACCCAACAGAAGACCCCCGAGAAGAACGAAATTTAGGTACAAAAGCTCTATTGCTCAACTCACATTGATCAGGAAAAAAACGCAGTCGATAACTTATGCCATTTAAGCCTCAATTAGAATAACGGCGAATAGGCTGAACACTACTTATCGGGCTGGACAAACTCCTATCCTTTGAAGCAGAATGCTAAGAAGCTGGGAAGGCTGCCTATTCCAGTAAACCGCTCGACAAGCTGTTATCCCCAGCAAAACCGTTATCGGATGGCTCGTGCAGAGCCAATCAGCCAACTCGACAAATCCGTTAGCAACTCATACGAGGACAATTATCGCCCGAAGTTGGATTTCGAGTGCCTCCCTCAAGAAATTCGCAGAGCAATTTCACATAGTTACCCGAACCCACCTCCGCCATCAACACCCGCCGAGACTCAGGATGACATGCCAAGCCGACTGGCAAGCGGTCTCTGTGAAGAAAAGATCATATTCTTCAGAAATGGAATAATAAACCAGCTGCGGAGAAAGCAGCAGATGGGGCGTCACTTAGTCCTAGAGGAGTGGCGCCACGAACTCAATCGCTCGGCACAGGGACAATACACAGGTGGTCGAGCTTGATCTACTTTATAAGCTAATGCGTGTGCAGGTGAATAGAGGTTGGAGGGGTCACATTGATATCAGTGTCGAGTCCTCCTAGCGATCGTAGACTCCAGATTCAAAGCGAACTCCACCAGTACGATAAGCAGGCCATGCTGGCACATACAGCTGAATAGTCCCACCATTTACGTAGAAGCTGATTAGCATGCCGAGTGCAATACCGAATACGCAGATCCTGAAGCTTCCGAATAGAAGCGAAATGATGAACGACACCACCTATGCTTGACTAAGTTTGGTACTGTGAACCAGATCAACAGCCTGCGGTAAGCCGACTCGACTAGCTTCTGGCTCTGGAACGGCTACGTTATGCCTGACCACCTACCATCTCGTTGTACTTGTTCAGGAACTCGAAGATTGCACTGTGGCGATGTTGCTGCATAAGCCAACCAAAGATAATAATTATGGGTCAGTCCGCCGAAACATGCAGCTACGATTGGTTACTCAGACGGAATCCCGACCTTCGGACTCTTGCTTGGTTGTGCTGGATGTTGCCAGAAAGCACCTTACTGTTGCGCTGAAGGATAAAGTGCATCTGAATAGTAGAGCAGTTACCCGTCGGCTATTCGGAGAGAGCTCCGAACGGTGTTTGAATTCGTTGGCCAACTGCTTGTGCAACTTATGCTTACTAATTTCGTTGGCCTACCGAGCCTGCTCCAGCCTTTGGCAGATCGGTGTGTCGTACTTCTTATTGATGTCGATAACGATGGATTGTGGTCGATTCAAGTGCGTGTTCTCCTGCTCCTTTATGGTAAGCTCAAACACCCGGTCAATCTCGTAAGCGGGGTTCCTATGGTCCCAGAATGAAGTACTTGGCATAACGCAATAGCTTCGAGCGCAGGCGTGCACAGCTATGCTAAATTTGCCTGAGAAAGGAGTCCTGAAGCTTATTCTTCTATGCTTCTTGTAACCGGTCAATAAGCGATAGCACATCGGCTTGATCATTCTTTTAGCGGTATTGGCTGCGATGAGCGATGATTTCGCTGCTGGGGAGGTCCACGATTGCTCGCGACTCAATCTCCAACGAAATATACTGGGACATTCCTTCAATCAACGAAGAACTATTATTAACATGTCATTCGAACAGAAGTTCCACAGTATGCTCTCTCTTGGATGTTTCGGATACCCCATGCTTCGGCATATTCTGCTCACATGCTCGAACGGAGAGTTCCCGGTACTACTATAAGCCAGCAGCTGTGTAGATGCTGGGGGTTGCTCTCTCACCATCGATTTCTATCTCCACTAAAAGCGTGGAAGTTGGCAGTGTCCTCGCACTTTCCTGCCAAGCCTTATCCAGACTCAATTGCAAGACTTCGCATTTCGAAGTTATACTGCAGTTCTGCTGCTACAACTCTTCCACTCTGCGTCGAAGTCTTTTCACTTCACTACACCTTTGTTCTTCATTAATGCATGTCTTACGTTCGAGTTCACTAATCAAGGCATCTTTCTTCTCACTGTCAACGAATAGTTGCTCAACGGCCTTTTAGTAGGTTGCTAACCGTCTCCGATAGCTACATATAAGCTCGGTATAAGCGTTCTCCTTGTCGATAAGCATCCCTCGCCGATCCTCAATCACCTTTCTCCAATTCATTCCCAATATTCGATGTTCTACAAGTTTATCATTAGGCTTTGTTAGCGTTGCGTGCATAATGTCTTCCCTTCCACTGCATACGTGACTCGATCTTGCCTTGCTTCTATTTCATCAGACGATTTCTTTGCCCGTCTCCCAACGCTTCCATACGACGTTGCTGCACCTATCCTTTCATAATCTTCTTTGTTTTGTAGAACACTTGCCGACCCTCCTTCAGTCCCTCTTGAACGTGCTTCTTGTTGTCTGCTTCCACCTGCTTTTCCACCTGCCTTATTTCATTTGCTTTGAGAGAATCCGTAACCTGGTTGTACCGCTTCTGGAGAACTTCCTTTTGCGACTCATCAAGCTTTTTGTTGGAGAGGGATTTCTTAAGAACGTCTTTTTCGCGTTCCTGCATTTTTGGGATGAACGAATAGCTCTTCTGTGCCAAATCAGAATCCAATCGCCCAGCATAACTCTGATAACGCGGATCGACAGTCTGTTTCTGAATCAATTGTATTGTCTACCCTCTTTGGCTCGAACACTACTTTAAACCGGGACACATGCTCCTTTGCACTCTTCTCGACAGGACTACGTTCGACCTAACAATATACGTGTTCTTCAAGTGCTTTTTAATAGACTATTCGGTCGGCTATTTACTGGCTTCTTGCTTCCTCTGTTTGTTAGGTTTGCTGGCACTGACTGCTTTGTTGGCATTACGCTGTGCCAACAAAACCTCGTAAGGCACGGTCTTCAGGTACTCTTTGATCTGCGCTAGAACTATCCGTACTCTTATCTCTTCTTGCTCGAGTTCGTTATCTGAGCTGCTCTGCTGTTCCTCCTCCATAGCAAACTTATCAATTACAATTTCCAATGATATAGAAGCAGGGGCTCAAGATCGGCATAATCGGTGAACAGGGGTACTATCGCTTGTAACACGAGAGTCGGCAAGACGCACATCATCAATGAATACTTACTGCGAAAGATGCCTGAAAATCCTGCCTCGACCATTGCAGTGGAGTTCGCCACCACTGTCTACACCTTACGAGACGGCACCAGTGTTAAAGTGGAAGTTTGGGATACGGCTGGGCACGAAAAGTACAAGTAAATTGTGTGTGTACACCTTAAAGACGCTGACGGCATCATTTTGGTGTTCGACCTTCGTAGCCCCAAGAGCTATGATGAGATGGCTCACTGGCTCGAAAAGATTGCTAAGGAGTGCAAGCCTCACGTCAAGCTCATGATGTTGGGCAACAAGCTTGATCTTGTCGAAGACAACCCCTCATGCAGAAAAATTGCCTACCAAACTGCCTTGAAGTTCTGTTCGGATAGATCGATCACATATCAAGAGACTTCAGTGCTGAGACAGTAGGCCCTGCATTGCGTGATTGATGACTTTCTAGAGGCAATTATGCTGGAGCAATGTGAACAGAACCTACGTCGACGCACAACAAGGCCGAAGGGAGCTAGTGACGGCTATTGCGACATGTGCGTGATTTTCTGAACAGCTATAATCGAATGGAAGAATATACCTTAACCGAGGACGACATCAATAACTGCATCAAAGCCTTTGAGGATTTGGATGATGACGGAAACGAGCTCATAAGCATCTATGACTTTGATACGGCACTGAGGCGAGTCGGCATTTAGCAGAGCGAGATCGAACTGGCCAAACTAATATCAGAGCTTGACATAGATAATACCGGCTTCATCAGGTTCACAGACTTCCTTGAGCTGTATCGCAAGAAGCGTTCAGTAGAGGTGCTTGGCGAGAACGACCAGGACACCTTGGACGCCTACGTAGCGATAGGAGGACCCAAGGATAAGAGTGGTCATATCAACGCGAAGATTTTGGTGGGCATCATCAAGTAGTAGTTCCAGTTGCCGATAAACATCGAGAAATTGATCGAAGAGATCGATGATTCGGGCAATGGTGAGATTGAATACGAGGAGTTCGAGAACCTCCTCAAGAAGAAGTACGCCAACCCAATTATTTGATGCAAGCAAACAATATTAAAATGAACATTGACGATAGGCTGCGAAAGCTGATTGTATACGTCGGCGATGAAGCCTAGCGCTATGAGCTCAGAGACGTGCTCAAGGTGAACGAGGTGCTGGCAGGCGTGCTGCCTACTGCTGAACGAGCTAATGTTGAAGTACGCAAGGGTTAAAGCAGGGCATTCAAACATTCGTGGTGACAGCTATAGCTTCGATACCAAACAAGCAGCACATATACGCAGTACTCACTGGCTTGCTGGCTGCCAAATAGCAGTCCAATGGTGAGCAGCTCATCGATCGTGCCTGCAGTCAGCTGCAGAAATCTCTCAACGACTGCTAACTGTATGCCTGCAAGAACCTGTTGATCTACCTCGCCGAACTGATGAACGTGGGCCTATTGAACTCTTTCATCTTCTACGGGCTGCTGCAAGATCTGGCGGGTGAACTGGAAAGGTGCCCCGCCTAATTTCGATTCTTCTATTTAAGGCTCATTGGCAGCGTGCTACCATCCTGCTGGAGCAGCCTCAGTGTGAAGCTACCTCAGGAGTTCAAAAAATTGATGGAAAGGTTAAAGAAGCTCACCGAAGTACTTCAGCCTGACACAAGATTAGCATGCCTATGGAAAGTGTTGCAGGAGCTA
>ERZ724508.1423-NODE-1423-length-14249-cov-11.777230_pt1 | contig 14249 bp, 17 predicted proteins | sample MGYA00376041_ERZ724508 | MGnify/ENA primary metagenome ERZ724508 (study PRJEB28724, sample SAMN07190887) | wastewater metagenome | isolation source: effluent of sewage treatment plant in Hong Hong | place: USA: Christiansburg, Virginia | collected 2016-03-01 ...
GAAGAAGAAATCTTACGTGACGGTATGACTTATATATCAGCTAACATTCTAATGTATTTAGAAACTGCTAGCTTTGCTGTACGTTATGCTAATAGACTACTACGTTTAAGTATTATTGAAGAATCACGTGAACTAGATGCTAAAGAATCTATGTCTATGACTAAAGCAGAGGTAAAGTGGCTTGACACTAACATGCTAAAGTTTTTACAAGCATTCGATGCCATTAACGTAGACCGCAGATTGTTAAAAGATACTTTAGAAAAGATTCCTGATGTTGTAGTAGAAGCCGATGACGGTATGATGGCTGCAGTGGGTAAATTTACTACCGATCCTTTTAAAATGGGATTCTTAGGTGTTAAATTTAATCCAATCTTTTATGTGCGTGTTGCAGTAGCCGAATGGCAGAACGAACGTAATGAAGCGCGTAAAGTAGAACGCAAAACATTAGAGTTTCGTTTAATGCGTTTAAAAGATCTTAGTCAATCTAATGTTAATGATCCAGGTTTGAAAAAACAAATCGATTATTACGAAGATAAACTCCTAGCAATTAATAACAAAATTGCTCGCTATGAGGAAGACTTTCAATAATGCCAAAGTTAGTAATCCATCCACGTGGATTCTGTACTGTAGCTAAGAAAGATGTTACAAATGATATTTTTAATGACGGTGACTCAGAAATTAATGCTGTTTATGCACAATTTATTAGAGAGCCTAGTTGCGTTAGAGATTGGAATTTTGTAGCATCTGTTATGCGTGTAGCCAGTCGATTAATCGGTAGTAGTTATGAAGATTGGCTTAAACTACAAACAGAAAATCCTTATTTGCATAAACAAGCTATAAACTTTGTAAACGATTCTAATCGTTTTATTGAAGGACATAGTCGCACCATTAGTATTGTTAACTGGATTGAGTTACTAGACGAGCGTCCTGAAGCTTTACCTAGAAAACTATCAGCGCCCTCTATTAATGATTTTAATAGAGACACAACTAATAACTTAAACTATTTAAATTTATGGTTACAACGTAACAATGGATTGAGTGATTTAGTTATTAGTTTATTTACTATGTACGGTGCTGCTGATCCATCTAGTATGCGTATTGACGGTACTAGGCCTGTTAGTGTCAAAAATCCTTACTTGTCTCAACTTAAGAAATTATTGGGACAGTAATAGAAATATATCTTATGTGGACTAATCTGTCCTTTAATTTATTCTTAATTTTTATTTAAACACTTTTTCGAGAAAGGTATAAGTATGAACGATTTGTTGAAATCTCTTGTTGCATCAATGGAAGAAGGCGAAGTAGTAGATGTAGTAGCTGAAGGTACTCCTACTGAAACTGCTGAAGTAATTGCTGTTGTGGAAGCTGGTGCTCAAGTTGAACAAGCTCAAGACGCAGCTGAAGCTGTAGCTACCACCACTGAATCTTTGGAAGCTTTTAATCTTTTGATTGAAGGTCGTTTGGCTTCAGGTAAAGGTTACGGTTTGGAAGAAATGCGTTTGTTCCAAGTTGGCGTAGCTACCACTATGAACCACATTGGCGCACAAGCTAACTTCTTGCCTTCTATGGAAGATGCAGAAATTGCTGCTACTGAAGCAGAAGCTGGTGATGAACAAGCACTGATCCAAGTTTCTCAAGAAGCTGGTGAAGGCATCAAAGCTACCCTCGTTAAAATGTGGGAAGCTGTAAAACGCGCTGTAGCTCGCGTATGGGAAGTTATTACTACTTTCTTTGCTAAAATGTTTAACTCTTTGAGTGGTTTGAAAAAACGTGCTCAGGCTTTGCAAAAAGTTAAATTTAGCGGTAAAGCTAAAGTTAAACTGTCTGACGTTTTGTCTGCTAAAGCTACTGTTGGTCAAGTAGTTACCGATGGTGTTCGTGTAGTTCGTGCTTTGGGCACTACTGCTGTTGACGCTGCTAAATTGGAAGTTGAGAAAGCTCGTGCTGCTGCTAAAGGCGAAGACAAAGAAAATATGGAAGCTAACCCTGATGTAGCTACCGTAGAAGCTTTTGTTAAAGAAAAAGGCGAAGCTAAAGAAGTTGAACTTTCTGAATCAGACGTTCATGCAATCGGTAAAGCTGCTTCTGACGCTGTAGGTGTTTTGGAAGGCTCTAAAAAGATTTCTGAAGCTATTAAGAAAAACCAAGACGAAGCATTGAAAGCTGCTAAAGCTGCTATCGACGGCACTCACAGTTCAGCTGTTGCTAAAGCTGCTGATGGCTTGGGCGCTCGCTTGGCTATTCGTTCAGCTAAGAAAAACGTAGCTGGTCCATACACCAAAGCGTGTAAGCATTTGTTCGGCTTGGCTTATCAAGCAGTACAAGTTGGCCAAAAAGCTGCATCTGTTGGTGGTAAGAACAAAGAAGCTGCAGCAGCTTAATAGTTATTATAACTAAACATTAATAAAAGCCGATGCCCTTAGGGCATCGGCTTTTATGCCCTACATGTATTGGTAAACATTTATTGTGTGACTATCCATAAACCTTTATTTTTTTAGTGGTATAACTATGCCTGTAGATTATAGTGTATTATTACAAGACGATAATACAGAAGCATCCTTAGATGCTCACAGTAAAACATTAGTAGACGAAGGTATAGCTTTGTCTACTGCTTTAGCAATTAATAAACAACAAGACCATACGTTAGATTTAGAATATAGCAATGTACCTAATGTTGCTAATACCACAGTAGCTATTGAAGCATTAATAGAAAATATTAGTACTACAAATGCTAACTATGGTTTTTTTAAAACATCTATGGAATCTTTATGCGAGCCATATGGTGTAGAAGCTTCTGTATTGCCTTCTATTGGTTCTTTTAATAAGAATCCTACGTTAGGTACTCAAGTATCATTAGAAGGTGCTGTAAGCTTTCTAGGTGGTGTATTTGAATCTATTTTAGAATTTATAAAAAAGATTATTAAAAGTATTTTAAATCTAATTACTGATATCTGGAATTGGGTAAGGAATTTCTTTGGTCACTCTGTAGCTAAGACTAAAGTTATGGTGCAACAGGCACCTAATGTTAAAGTTAATACTAAACCTAACCCTGCTGTATTAGCTATTAAAACTACAGATGGTGCGCAACAATATGATCACACTGGTAATAACTACGTCTTACGTATACCTAATCACGTAGCTAAATTATTGTGGGATAATAAAACTAAATCTGTTAGTAGTGATATTGTAAAAGACCTAGAACATTTAAATATGGCTTTTGCTGCGTCATTCTTAAAGGAATTGCACTATAGAGCTAATACAGATGTTAGTTATTTTGCTAATAAATTAAAAGCTATTCAACATTTTACTTTTCCTACCGATGCGGAAGGTAAGTCTGTTAAGTATAGTGACAATGATGAAACGATAATGCGTTTAGAAGCGCAACTAGCTGATAACAAAGAACGTAAAGATTACATAGAGAATACAGTTAATGTTTATAAATCTAGTAATTCTGAAGGTATGTATATTGGCGGTTTAACATTAGACTTATCTAATGATTTTGCCGTATTTAAAGATTCTCCTTTAGATTTTGACGATAGTAAAGTTTATACCATCAAAGCTTTAGATAAACATGAACTAGAATACATAACTAAAATACTAGACATGATAAAAAATGAATTTAGTAATCTTAGTTTAGTAGAAGAAGTTACTAATAAATATTTAAAACTTTGTGATGAATTTGAACATTCTTTATCTAAACTAAAAGGTAGATTGGGTAACAATAATAAGTTATCTGTAGAAGCTAAAAAACGTATAGCTTTAGTGAATAAATTATTCAGTAAAGATCTACAAGAAATGCGTAGCTCTATTAATGACTTTAGAAATCATTCTATTAGAGTTACTGCACATTTAACTAAAGTGGCACACAGTGTACATAAAGATTTAGTAATACCTAATACTAAATTATTAGGTCACATAGCAGATAACAATGCTTAATATTTATAAATAAAGGAAACCTGTACTATGGCTACAGATTTATCACTAAGCAGTGTTAATCAATTTTTAGCTTTAATTAACACTGCCAATAGCACTGTATTAAATACCAGCCTAATAACCATAGGCAATCCTACCGCACACGTAGGCGGAGACCCTGGTTCTACTGATGTAGTAGTTACTAGTATTGCTGATGCTATTTATTCTAATAAAGGGTTGATAGGTAGTAGAACTATTAACTACACTAGATTAGATATGGCTAACTTTGGCTCTAGAGGCAGCCTAGAATTTATTCTAGGCGACAGTGCAACAGTAGCAGATCTAATTACTGCTTTTAACTTGCGTTTCGGTACTGCTCTAGATTCTACCGACTACGATAACTCTTTAACTATTCCTGCATTTGATAACATAGGCTCTAACGTTATAATTAATGCTCACGCTAATAGTCTAATCTATCGTGGTTCAGTTACAGTAGTTATTAAGAAATCTGGCGTAGCATTGTCTACTATTATTACTACACCTGTACTTAACGGTATGGCTTTCCCATCATAAGGATTTTAAATAATGGCTACTTATGAAATTGGCTTTAAGCCTTCGGTAATTAGTACTATAAATAACGGTTTAGATACTAACGTAGCTCATACTGCAATTTATAGTTTAGATATTAATAATGCTACTGCTTATGGATCTACCATAGCTACTAAACATTTAGTTACTAGCAATCAACGCATTAAGCGTTTATGGGTAGCTGGTAAAGCATTAACGTCAGGTAATGCTGGTGTTGCTGTAATTAGTATTTACAGTTGTAATGGTACAACTAACATTCCTATTACTTTAGTGTCGGGTGCAACCCAAGCTATTGTAACAGAATCTAGTACAATACAGTGGTATAGTGTTGACGTACACATTGATCTGGCTAGTTATGTTGGTCAATATGTAAAACCCACAGTAGGTTTGTTTGACGAATTCCAAGCGTCTTATAGGACTGTTACTAGCGGTGATGGTAACTATATTGGTGGTATTAGCGCCGCACCTTCTAGTTGGGCTGGTGCTGTAGCAGATACACAAATGTACGCTGTTTACATGGAAGTAGAAGATACGCCATCTACTTATGTTACTGACGTATCTACTGACGAGTCTATCCAAACCGGTAGCACAGCTAATAGCTATAGTGTAAGTGGTTTAACTGCTAATGCTATTACTATTGGTGGTATTAGTGCTACTAGTGTAACACCAACTACATTTGACTTTCCTGATATTGGCGATAACATTACATATTTGTTATATGGCCAAAATAACTTTACTGCTACAGATGGTACTTTAGTATCGTCAATGTCTATTAACGTAGAACCATCTACAGGTAGAGATTACGCTACGCTAGTAGCTCCTTTAGATTTAAGTGCTTCTGGTATATTGGCTGACATGTTACCTATTCCAGTAGTAGGTGACCAGTTAGTATTTGACATTAGTAAATGTTTGATAGATAACAATGGTAATTTCCAATCTGACTTTACTGGTACACAAAACATTTATCACATTGTAGCAAGTGATAAAAGTGTTAGAATGTATCAAATTACCACTGGTGTAGTAAGTGCGCAACCGCGTGCTACAGATATTACTAAAGCATCTAACCAACAAGTATTCGATTTAATCAATGCAGAAAACAGTACTACATTTAATAGCTCGCAAATTACTTTAGGTACGCCTACTGTAAACGGTGATGTTAGTAAAAATAAAAACACCGCTTTAATTGTTACTGCGCTAGGTGGTAGTGGTTATACCGGTAGTATGTCTGTTTACTACAATAGATTGGATATTGGTGACTTTGCTTTACGTTTAACACCAGAAATAAGTTTAGATCTAGTAACCACCAAAGCTCAAATGGTTTCTGTATTTAATACTTATTACGGATGTAACATTGTAGATACAGAAATTGTAGATGTATTAACTCCTACACCTACAGTAGATGGTATACCTTACACTATTACAGCAGCGTCTAGTAATTTAGTTTACTACGGTAGCATTACTCTCAATGTTAAATTAAACACAATTAACATTAGTGCTGTTTTACCTAACCGCATTGTAAATTTATCATGGCCTGCCTAATCTAATAGATAGGGGCTAAATAGCCCCTATCTATTAATCGGTGTAAATAATGAAACGAATAACTGACATTAGCAAACCATCTGACCAACAAGTTGTAGATTTAGTTAACTTAGATAATAGCTTATCTTTAGTAGTAAGTGATCTAGATATAGGTATACCTAAGGTTAATGATAATCTACAAATATCTACTTGTAATACTGTTTTAAAATTAGCTAAAAAATTAGGTGCTTATGGCGTAGTAGATATTTATTACGACAGAATAGATATGTCGGAATTTAATAAGATTGGTACTCCTAACATTAAGGTGTCTGCTAATCCTACTTTACTAGACGTATTAAACGCTTTTAATACTTTTTATTCTAGTAATATATCTATTAACGAAATAGACCTATCTACCACTTTAGCAACACCTACAATCAATGGTAATTTAATGACTGTGAAAATTAGTCATAAGTCTTTGGTCTATGTAGGTGAATGTGTTATAAATTTAAAACTACTCTAGTGTAATGGGCTAACGCCCATTACACTATTCTTTTATGCTTTTTATTATAATAGTAATTTATTTACAATTATTGTAGTAGAGGTAAAAAACATTATGAATGATATAAATAATAACCCGTATTTTGCGGTGATGGATAATAGCGTTAGATGTGTCATAATTAATAAAAAGTTAGAACAATCTATGTTACATATAGATCATTACCCTATACTTAGATTTAAAGATAAAGATTTTAATTGGGTAATCTATAAATTAAATATAGTTATATGTTTGCCTACTATTTGGTTAAAACTAATAACTAAAGAACAATCTCTAATAATAGAAAATGCATTATTAGATTTTATTACAAAAACTTTTAAAATAGATAACGCTTGTAGTATAGTAGGTTTGTACGAATACATTAAATCTTAGATATATATTACTTTAATGTGAACACAGTCGTTTACTCATACGCCGTTGGAGGCTAATTATGCAATACACAGATTCTGAAATTATATCTTTAGCAGTAGAGGGTTTATTCCCTTTGTTAGTTTTGTTAGGTTTATTGATTAGCTTAACCACATACGCTGTGGTAGTGAAAATCAAAGCCTTGTTAAAACGTAAATAATTTTTAAAGGAAAACAATTATGATCCGTCCTCTTATATTAATGTCAAATGGCATTAACTCAACATTACTTTTACAACACGCACTAATGCGCGGTGATGCAGATGTGTTACATGTTAAAGATGAAAATAACTTTAGCGATGTTGTACATCTACAAAAGCTCATAGAGCAATGTGAGTCTTTGCCTGAAAGCAAAGGTAAGGTTGTAAATGTGTTGGTGGAAGAAGCTCCAGCCATCAAACACATAGGTAAGTTAGAATCATCGCATTTGATGGGTGTTCTAATGGCAGCTATGGCGGTTTTAAATCCTGTAGAACATTCATTTGTTCTCATAGGCGGCGGACAAGATAGTTCAGTAATTGATAGTAACGCTAAACTGAAGCAAATGTGGGATGCGATGATTACCTTAAGTAAAGGTAAAATAGTACATCTAATGTTTGATCAACGTGGATTTGATTTAATTGATATAGTTAAGTCTATCAATGAAAATGTTTTACAATTTGTTATTCCATGCGATAACCCCAAGCCAGTTATGTTGGTGGGTAAACCTGCCGCGTATAAAGTTTGCCGCCACTGTCCTTCTTGTAAGAAATATCAAGAAGCAGTGTTAGCTATCAAATACAAAAATGTAACTGAAAATCAAGATCTAGTCCGCAGACTAGAAGAAGTAATGGTTTGATAGACGTACCCCTGACATGGAGTTAGGGTCTTTTATAGATACAGGCCAAAAGCCTGTATCTATTTTTTTTTGATTGCTTATGAAATTTTATGTAAATATTCATAAAGGTGGCTATCATGCCTATAGTTAGAGAAAAGCTTAACAGTATGGACGATAGTTTCTTAAGGCCTGTAGTACACGCTATAGTAGAAGACCTTAAGCAATTAACCAAAATACCAATGGCTACTAAATTCTTTTTTTTAAATCCTAGCAATGGGGTTTTACAAAGTGGCAGTGGATTAGAAGATTCTGAAGATAAAAATATTTCTGGTAGTGATCAAGCTGTAATAGTAGAAATAGAAGAAGAATACACAACAGAAACTACTTTGACAACTACGGTATTTAAACGTAACTCTCCTATTATTTTTGCTGACGCTAGTTTAGATTTATACTTATCTCCAGTATATACACAGACTAATTACACTATGTCTTTCAAAGCTAGATTTGATAGTAAATCTGCAGCTCAAGCATGGCGCAATGCGTTTAGAGGATTACTAAGTTTAGGGACTGGTGTAAATACTCACGTGGTAAATTATAATTACCCTATACCCGAAACATATCTTTTAATACTAAGTCACATACACAAATTAAGAGAGAAACAAGGTGGCTATAACCAAACTATTAAAGAGTGGCTTTTACCTCACTTTGTAGAAAATATAACTACGATTACAAATTTAGTAGGCGATAATCCTAGGTTAGTAATAGCTGAAACACAAGGTAGGGTAAATGGTTTTTGGGATGTACAATCTGTACCCGATATCCCAGAAGATGATAAAGAACGCAATGTATGGACTATTACCGTACCTTACAAATTTAGTATTAGTAAGCCTATAGAAATGGTTATGCAATATCCCAATATGGTTCACAATACTTTACTAAATGCTAAGTATAGATTTAATGATACAGCTTATAGAGATACTAAGGAAAATCCTAAATATGATTTTCATGGTTATTTAAATTGGGGGATAGCTAAACCTCCACTTGGTATTAATGCTACAAATGGTTTGTCTTATCCTAATTGGGATGATTGGTTACCTAAGTTACAATATCCATATACTGTTCCTATTATGCGAATGATGCTGCAGTTAGATCCTACCGATCTAACTGATGTAGTAAATTTAAATAACCTAGGCGACTATAAACTAGACCCCGATTTATTAGCAATGTTAGTGACAGAAGCGCCACATATTTCTGCTTATAGAGAAAGTTTTTTTAAAGTAACGTTATATGAAGATTTTTATTATAATGATTCAGAACCATTATTTGTAAATAACACTCTAGCTATTCGCAGTACTAGAAATTTAAATATTAGAAAAAGCTATCACTTAGTTTTAAGTTTTCTCTACGATTTATTATTACTTTCGGATAGTGCTAAAAATAGATTAAGAGCTAATGGTAGATTCTTAATTAGACTAATTAATATTTTTTATCCTGGTATTCCTAATGGTGAAATGGAATCTAAATTATTATCTAATGGTTCTATGTCACTTAAAGATTTTAATTATTATGCCGGTTTAATAGCAGATTATTATTCAATGGATAATCGTAAACAAACAGGCACTAGAATGTTAGTTGGCGCTTATGTAATAGAAGGTCACAGAAGGGGTTAAATATGCCACTAGTAGATGAAAGCGCTGACGCGTTACCAGAAAAACCACTATTAGAAAAAGTTAATGACTCACAACCATTAATAGCTAGAGACACTTACAAAAGTAGTGTTGTAGATACCAGATATACTTCGGTAGCTAGTTTATTAAAATACGTAGAAGGTAGTCCATGGCCTGTTGAATATTTTAATCAACTAAAAAACTCTAGTGAAGGTACTAATTCTTTACAAGTAGATCAGCACGCTGTATATCAACAATACTTACACATTGTTGATATGTCTATTAAAGTTACTCAAGCTTTGGACTATAGTGTAGATGAAACTACACATGAGAAACAGCTTACTGGTACAGCTAATATGCCTACTGGTATTATCCCTAATGTTGGCGATGCTTTTGTAGCTGACATGGGTGATGGTAGAGAAGGTATATTTAACGTAACAGAAGCTAAAAAACAAACTGATCTTAAAGATGCAGTGTATGAAATTACCTATACATTTATGGGAGCTTCTGATACTGCTAGAGTTAAGCGTGATAACTTACTTACTAAAGTAGTACGTAAACTTTTTTATAGACAAGACTATTTGTCACATGGTAAGAAAGTATTATTAGCTAGTGAAGAAGTAAACTTCCTAGAAGTTTTAAATAAACAATTTAATGTATTAGCTAAAACTTATATTAGTAAGTTTTGGAATCGTACGTTTAAATGTTTCTGTCCCATTATAGCAGACAATAATGAATCTTACATATTTGATCCTTACATTAATAAATGTTTGGTATCTATTTTAGATAATAGAGAGTTTCCAGAAATTGGAGCTACCATTATTTACATTACTGACGAAGCTAAACGTAGAGACGATATTACTATATTAGATTTACTAATGCGCTATGATGTAAGTCATTTCCATTTATTAGCTAATAAAATGTGGAACGTAGGTACTAGTAAATTCTCCAGATGGCCTGTTTATAATGGTATCTATCACAGTGGTTTAAGTTGGTGTACTTACCCTAAATATTACATTCCAGAAATAACTGAGACTGTAGATACAGGCGGATCTGCACTTTACGAACTAGCACCTTTATCTTTATTGGATATATTTGGTAGAACTGAATTAGGTGGTTTCTTAGATGAAATCCCAGAAGATCCAGATGGCCAAAATGATGCTGCAGAAATTACTAATCCACCGCCTTTATTTTTTAGCGTAAATAAAGACGATTATTATATTTTATCTTCTGCTTTCTATACTGATAAATTTACTAGTCAGTCTAACTTAGAACTAATTATATCTAATGTGATAAGACGTAAGTCTTATAATTTAAAATATTTAGTAGATATAGTAAAAGACTTTCCGAAGTGGTCAGCACAAGACCAATTCTATTTGTGTCCAGTATTATTGTTGTTAATTAAAAACGCTATTCATTATCAGTAATACTTATAGCGTAGTGGATATCCACTACGCTATATTTTTTTAAGGTTTATCAAATCATGTCTAAAACAGAATTACAAGAACTACGCTTAAGAGAACCAGATAAAACTGCGTGTTGGAAAATATTTAATTGGCCATTTAGTTGTCAAGTTAAATCTAGTGATAATTTCGATCATAATTATTACAACACAGTAGGCTATTTAACAACTAAAAATAGTGATTGGAGTGAGTCAGCTAGAGATACATATATGGATAAGTATATGACAATCGATGAAATGGTTGAATACACTAGAGAAGGTAAAACTTTTGTTATAGAAAAACCACATCATGCATGTATCGTTTATGAATTAATTAAACAACATATGTTAGATTGGAAATGGGCTGTAGAAAATAGCCCTCATATGCCTTCTCCTCCAATGGAGGATTTTAGGGTAATGGATGAATTACTAGTAATAACATGGAGAATAGCTAAAAATTATATTACGGAACAAGAAGGTTTATCGGCACTGCGCACTGTGTTTGCAGGTTTACTAGGCAGAAATTCAGTTAAGGTAATTAATCCTAAAGTAGACACTGGACCTAATCGTATATCTGACGCTATTATTAGGGCTACTAAAAAGAGATAAATAAAATGGCTTTTGAAACTACACCACTGTGGTTAGCTGCTAAAGAAGTAATGGATGATACAAAACCAAATATATTCTTTACTTGGTCATGTAGAATATTTGCCGGTAAAGATATTATCATACCACAAAAGTTGTTAAATATAGAAACTTTACAAGATTACAATAAAAACTATTGTGACGAAATATCTGCAGATATAGTAATAGGTTACGGCGATTTTATTACTAAAATTATTCCTTTCGAAGCTAATTTAATTATAGAGATAGTTAGAACACCTATACATGGTAAAGGCGAAGCTGTAGATCCTAACTTTAATTTAGAAGCATTAAAATATAGAGCTATTCTAAAAGATAAAAAGTACGCCCAGATGAAAGGTAGTACTCCGCATAATTTATCAGTAGAAAAAGCTAACTTATCGCGTTTAGAAACTGTAAGTTTTCAACTAGTAGATTTAACTATTGAAAGTTTAAGAATGCGTGCTGTAGGTGGAACATTTAACAATGTATCTTGTAAAGATGTATTAGAAACTTTGTTAACAAAAGAAACTAAAAAAGATCAATCTAGTACTACGTATTTATTTAGAGGTGTGGACTTTGTTAAACCTAATAATGAAGATTTACGTACACACGTAATAATACCAGACGGTACTAAATTATTAGATTTGCCTTTATATTTACAAGCTAGGCAAGGTGGTTTATATAGCGCTGGTATGGGTTATTACTACAATAAAGGTTTTTGGTTTTTATATCCTGAGTTTGATACTACGCGTTTTAATACAGTTAGAGAAACACTAACGATATTAATTATACCGCCTAACAAAATGCCTAATATTGAAAATACGTGGAAGATGTATGGTAAATCTATAACTGTATTAGTAACAGGTGAAGTACAACACGAAGACACTGTAGATAAAAAAGTAATGAATATGGGTAACGGTGCTAGATATGCCGACGCCAATAATATTTTAACTACTAAAGATGTTTGGGATAACGGTAAAGTGACTATTAATAGGTCAGACAACAATAGTGAGTTTGTAGCTAATCCTAGACCTACAGATGTAAACTTTACTCCTATAACTCAAAATAGGATTACATCTAACAATATGGTAGAGCTATCTAACATAGCTAGGAGGTTAATCAGTGAAATGACTCTGGAGTGGCAGAATGCCGTAACTGGCGTTTTATATCCAGGGATGCCAGTAAAGGCCTTGTTTGAACACAACAACGCTGTAAAGACTGCGTATGGCGTTTTAGGCGGTTGTCATTTTTGGACTAGTGGTACTAGTGATACCTTAGTAATTAAAAGACATTCGACTAACTGTGCTTTAAATATTTACCTAGACAAGAATGATTTGGATTAAAAAATGGATTTCTTTATGATGTTAGCATCTCAAACCAGTGACGCTTTTGCTGTTTTTATATTTGGTTTGTTATTAATAGGAGTGCATTTATTTTTATCAGTAAGGATAGTAAGGGATATTATTTTATTCAGTCTATCTATTAGAGTATTTCCTTTTATAATTATATTGATAGCATTCTTTTATTTTAATTAGCGAGTACGTAAAGTGATTAAGCCACAATTTTTAATCGTTGAGGGACCGGATTGCGTAGGTAAAACTACTACTGTAAACTTAATTGAAAAAATATGTTTAGAAAAGAAAAAAGAAGTAATTAAATTAGGCACATTAGATTCGACAGTATTTGGTAGAGATACGCGTGTTATATTTACTAAATACGATTTAGGTTTAGATGTATCTACTGTAGTAAAATTATTAAGTATTGCTCACGATCAATTAATGCGCGACATAGCTAGCAAAGTATTGGCGATTGGTGAATCTAATTTAAGCAATTGTGTTTTTATAATAGATAGATTTATGTTATCTACTTTTGCTTATCAAGGTCAGTCTTACGATCATGAAATGATACATAAAGCTTTTATTAGTAGCGGTGCTCTAGCTAAATTATTCCATCTCAATCCAATTTACATTTTATTGCAAGCCTCTGAAGAAATTTTAAATGCTAGGTTAGCTAATAAAACTGATAAAGACATTATGGAACTTAAAGACCATGAGTTTCATTCTAATACTAGAAAATACTATAATTTAGTAGCTCCTACTAAATTATCTACTGTTTACAATTGTAGATATTCTCAGGTAGACACAGGTACTAGCATAGAACACACTAAAGACCAATTAGAAATTTTATTAAATGCAATTTTAGGTACTAACAATGGATAAATTAGAAAAGTTTTTAAGTTTGATAAAATGTTTTCTAAAGTACTCTTTACAAAGTACTTTAGGTTTAATTGTTTTTCTAGCGTTAATTTACTTTATTACTAACCCTAAATTTTTAGGTATAGGAACTAATCCCGATTCGCCCGAAGTTCCTATTTCCACATTTAAGTTTAATTAAATGTGTACAGTAGTAAATAAGTATAAATCTGAAGTAGATGTTTATATAGGTAGAGGTAGTAGATGGGGTAATCCTTTTACTACTAAAACTAATACTAAAGCCGAATTTATAGTAGGTACTACAGAAGAATCGGTAGCTTTATATAAAGAATATTTAATAGATCAGATACGTAAAGGTATTATTACTATTGATGATCTATTAGCTTTAAATGGCAAAAGATTAGGTTGTTTTTGTAAACCTAAAATATGTCATGGTGACGTTATTAAAGAATTTGTAGATATGGCTATTGCTTATACTCAGTCCCTGGAAAGGGACTGAGTATA
>ERZ724508.1425-NODE-1425-length-14234-cov-4.883983_pt1 | contig 14234 bp, 17 predicted proteins | sample MGYA00376041_ERZ724508 | MGnify/ENA primary metagenome ERZ724508 (study PRJEB28724, sample SAMN07190887) | wastewater metagenome | isolation source: effluent of sewage treatment plant in Hong Hong | place: USA: Christiansburg, Virginia | collected 2016-03-01 ...
AATAAATACTAAAACACTTTGATAGTTGAGTACATCCATCCATTACTAGCTTGCAGCATAGGCCTTTCAGTTCTAAGATTTAGTTGAAGCTCGTAGTGATAACTGTAAATCCCTCCAGGAAGAATAGAAAGTATTAAAATTCGCATGAATAAATACACAGTGCTTGTACCTTCAGTCGCAATGCTTATTCATTACGTCACTTATGCTTGTAGTGCAGTCTCCGGACTGTCCGATCTCCCTCCACCAGCTCGGTGTGCATCTTTCCGTAGTTCGCGCTTGTCTATAACTTCTCAGAAGCAACCATCCGATCGATTCCTTTTTTCAGATTTGCAGCCTTCGACAAAGGGAGTTTTTGGTGATCTTCCTCAATCAAGTTCTTATGGGAATGCCCGTTGCTGCCTCCTTGATGGCTACGCATGTGTATCTATGTTGCTCTTGGCTGTTTTCCCTTCAATTGGGTGAGGCTGATCTTTGGATGAACTGCCTTCTAAACGAGCTGACGAAGCTTAGTTTGTTGTTCGGGCTGCTTAACCTCCCGAATAATCTTTCTGACCTGCCCAGGACTAACACTCATCTTGTTCGGCTCATCTTCGCAGTGTCGACTGGTTTGAGGTGGCCGATCCCCATCCAACCCAAAGGAAGTGGGAGTCCGCATGATATTGATATTGAGATTTTCAATATCGATTCTCCGAAGTGATTCGGTGCGCTCGACAAGTGTAATTCCTATTCCATTCTGGTGTCCGAGCTTGGGTGAATGCTAGCAACCTTCAAAGTGTGCCTTCAGAAAATTGATGCAAAGTTTAATCGTCTCCTTCGACCTTGTTTCGTGATGCTCGCAATCTATAAACTCCAGTCTCTTCTCAGTTGGGTACAGTTTGTAGAGTTGCTGACAGTGTTAGTGATGCACCAGCCTATCCTTCTTAGAAGTCAAAAATAGGCCTGGACATCGAATCAGATGCACTCGATCACGAATGCGCAACTCACTGAAATTAACTTTGACTTGCTGCTGAAGTGTCCTTTCCACTGCTGATAACAATGGCCCCACGAGAAATTCTGGTATGCCTGTTTTGCTAGTTGCGAGTTACTGGATGAGCTGCTACAGGCTTGAAAAAGGACTATCGTAGACACAAGCGTTTGGTTGACGGTTGTTTCGACTACAGTACAGCAAAGCTGATTTATCGTGGTGGTTTTACCTGTGACAGCTCCCATGGAACGTCCCCAAAGGGCGAATTCTCCTAGCTTGCCTTCGTTTGTGAGAAGCTCAATTACATCCTCGACGTCTTCTGACTAACGAAGTCCGAGCGTTACAAACTCACCCTCCGACATCCCAGAACCCGAAAAGTCAAACAGCACAACATTGAGCTCATTCTCGAGAAGGTAGCGAAGGTAGCCAAGTCCTTCATTAAGTAGAAATGTACCTTCCACACGGGAGCCATTGTTCGAATGAAGGTAGATGACGGTCTGAGGTTTACAATGGTTAGATTGTGGTAGTATGCAGTAGTGACTCATGTGAAGCCGATAGCCATTCCGGTTGCGGAAGCACCTATCCTACCTGTTTACAAGCAGCGTATTGCCATCTGTCTTTCGCTTTACTTCGAATGAGCTTACACCTGGGATGAGAGAACACGGTACCTAGATTGCCAATCCGATAGTCGTGGCGGCTGGGACGAACAATCAGCCCCGATAGGTGTTCAAAGAGATTCATGAATATTTATTTATAGTTGAGCGTTCAGTCACTCGGGAGTGCGAAGGTAGCGTTGCATCTCGAGAAACTCGTTGAGGTCCACTGGAAGTTCCCCAGATTGCTACTCTTGCTCCAGAAGATAGAACTAGTTCTACTCTATTGGCTCAAGGTTGCCGTGATCGGAAGCATTGTCCGAAGTTGGCACTCCTATTGGACGTTCTAACTATTCGAGCCGTGGTCTGAGGCAGGCTTCGCTGCAAAAATAGGAGTCATCATGCTTAAAACAGTTCCATTTTTAGTAGTGCACCGAGCAACCTGAGCACTGCACAAAGTTTTATCTCCTATAATTTTGCAGGCAGGTCTTGGAGCAAAACGGCTAATGGCCAAGAGATGGGCTTGAGAACGGCAGGAAACAACTCTGACAAAACAGCCTTTTGGTTGAGAGCACTCCGTTCTATTCTGTTTGGCATGAATCGTATGCTGAGGTGGTGCATTTGGTAACGGCAGGAGGTTGATTATCTATAGCTTTTATGCTGTTGTCTGGGTTAGGCACTCGTGACGCGGTTGACACCGTTGATGATTGTTCTTATGGCTGACCTTTCTGCAAATACTTCAGTATCTTAACAATGTGTCCTTTGGGGATGCCGACTTCCTACAGATCCTGCTTCTTCATTTCTAAATGATACTCGGTTGGTACCCCTGAGAATATCAAGTGAGTCGGCTCCGGCATCCGCCAACCTTTGTTCGTATTGCTGCAGATTGATGCTTTCAAGGAACTCTCGCACCTCTGAAACCGAGCCCTATGTTGGTTTGGTCTGGATCTGTGATTTATCCTGCTGTTGCTTCTTAACTTCATCCACCATTGCCTTTGCCGACCATCTTTGCGTCAGTTTGTTTCTGCTTCAAGCGTTATTTACTCTCGTTCGTCTTTCTGTTTTTTGAATAGGGTTTTGAGCTGATTGAGTTTGTCTTCCTGCAATCAGCACATAACTACCATCTTCTTGGACTCTTGCTTGAGGTCGAATGATGCTAGCCCTCTTGCGTTACTTCGAGTGTTACTTATTTCCTTGAACAAGCTTTTTTGGACGCATTCTCAGCAGCACTATTGCAATATTCGAAATATTATAAACTCGACTGAACATGGAAGCCCTCAAAGCAATGATGTCCAAGAAGAAGGAGTAACTTAAATCAACCAAGCTCATCGACCAGGGAGAGGTTGAACGAAAGCGACAGGAACAAGCACGTGATGAAATCGAACAGAGAGAACGTGAGCGCGAGAGAAAGCTCATTGAGAAGCTCACGGAGACAGACAAATTTTATCAATCACGCAAGAAGATCAAACCCGACACCGAAGGCAAGGAAGTGTTGTTGCCTGAAGCCAACATCGACGAAAGCACAGTACATAATGGTCTTATTCAAGCAAACACCACCGATGCCAAAAGAGGAGATCATCCAGAAGCTGAGATAACTCAAACAGCCCATAACGTTGTTCGCCGAAGACGATTGGTCACGGTACCGTCGGCTCAAGAAGTGTTAAGAACATGCTTCAACGACTGAGTAGCCTGTGCTGAACGACCTCGAATTCCAACGAAAGATCCGGGATGATGAGGAGTACGAAGAGTTGGATGCACGGTTCCGCAACCGCCTGATCGAACCAAGATTGATGGACGACCTCAACTACCGAAATCGGAAGCTGCGTATACTCGAAGACGATAGGCAAAAGTAGATCGGTGTCGACCAAAAATGTGATGAAATAATGCTGTGGATCAAAAAAGTGCTCAAGGCTTGGGGAGAACAGCTCGAGCAGAAGTATAATACCGAAGAAAGGAAGAAATCATCGATGGGGAAAAAGGCGATCGAAACATACCGACTGTCCTGTTAGCACCTCGAACCGTTCTTCATGGTAATGCGGCAACGCGGAGGCGATAAGGACATCATCAACCTGACCTACACTATGATGAATAATGCAGTCATCAGGTAGTACACCGCAGCAAACGACAGATACATTGAGATATCAATTGGGAATGCACCTTGGCCGATGGGAGTATGTATGCTGGGCATCACTGTCAGAAGAAATGCTCAGAGGGTCTCCCACGTCCTCAATGACGAGATGTCTCGAAAGTGGATGCAAGCCATCAAACGGCTGTTGACAGTCTCACAAGAAATGTATCCCAACGAAGACACAACCAAGATGGTGCTCTATTCAAGCGGAAATATGATATGAGTGTTGGGCTGTCGGAACGTATTTACAGAACACACATTCACAATGGTTAGTAGTAACCGAGCTTGTCTTTAATATCCCGCAGTACTGGCACAGCTCGGGCTCTTGCCTTTAAAGCGCCATCGCGCAACACACCTTTCACATTGTTCCGGTCTTTTCTTAAAAATTACAGTCGCGATTGGATTCCTTCGATTTCCCGCACCACCACGCTGGCAAGCTATTCCTTGAACTCAACGATCTTCGAAGAACGAAACTTCTCTTGCACCTCCTCCGAGGTTTTGTTTTAGAGTGCTGCAAACAAACGGATAAGGTTGGACACTTCTGGTCGATTTTCCTCATTCAATTATACTCCTGGGAGGCTGTCTGTCTTAGCTCTCATTATCTTCTGCCGAACGGTATCAGGGCTGTCTGTCAGGTTGATTCGAGATCTATCAGAACGATCGCTCTTACTCATCTTCTTCCGACCGTCAGTTAAGGACATTACCCTCGGAGCAACTGAAGGAAGATATTCAGGGCGAACCAGCACAGGACCAAACAAGCCATTGAACCGATCGACATAACGCTGTGCAAGTTCAAGATGCTGCTGTTGGTCTGCACCCACTGGCACTAACCTGGCTCGATAAAGAAGGATATCTGCAGCCATCAGCACTGGATAGCTGTACAGTCCCAAGCTACTGTTGTGATTAGCCTTCTCCTTATACTGAACCATCGAGTTCAACCAGCTCTGTGGACCTATACAGCTTAACAGCCAACACAGCTCTGTGTGCTCTGGTACATGGGATTGAACGAATAGCGTGGTACGAGTTGCATCGATTCCACAAGCCAACAGTACTTCGGCCATGGTTGCCGTCTCCTCCCCCAGCTTGCTCACGAAGTTCAGCTCACTGTGATCATGAGAAAATTTGGTGGTTAGCGCATGATGATCCACGATGCACAGCAACACATGGGAATGTTGTTCCTGCAGGCGAACGATATTTCGGATGGAACCGAGGGAGTTTGCAAGGTGAAGACTACCAGTAGGCTGAATACCCGTGAAGACTGTATCATTGTGCCCAGATGGAGATTGCAACGAGAAGCACCTTCGGATAGCTTTCGCAATGCGCATGAATCGTGACTAATTAATGAATCTCAATATAGCTAAGAAGTGCTGAAGATCCTTCCAAATGAACTGAAGTGGCTGGGTTGTTCAGTGACTGCATCTCTTAGGATTATCATGCTACTTTCATTGTAGCCTAGGAAAGCAGGGTGGTCAAAATTAGCGAGTACAACACAGTTGCACCCCACTCCACCATAAAATTAATGCTAAACATAAAACCATCATCAAAATCACGCTCAAAGCGGGTCGATAAGCCCTCCCAACCTGAAACTCTTCCAAAGACACACCTGGACAATCACGTTCAGTAGGAACCGCGCTCCACCAAAGTCTTCAAAAAGCTGAGCATGAGTTTTTACAACTGGGCAACAAAGAATACAGAGAAGCAGGTGGTGTGCGAGAATTTCAGCATGGCAGACCAGTCCTGCAAGAGTGTGGGCAGTGTGTCCTGCGGTAACTCCCCTGTTAAGAAACCCAAAGCCAAGCAGATCAAGGAGCGACCATCTTCGCAGCCCAGAGTCGACAAACATCCTCTGTTCGAGGAATTCTCGTTTAATAAGCGTGGTGGCAATCACATCTTTAACATGAAGAAGACCCCGGAGTACAGTGAGTACTTGCACTACTAATCCACCCCGATGTAAGTCTCTCACTTTTACTACCGACACTACAATCAGAAGAAGAGCCCAGATGGACGCACCAGAACTAATAGTAAGTGCGGCGTGACAGCAAGCAGACCATCGTCAACTCTGAAGCTCCTAAAGAAAAAGGTAGGCCCTCTTCTTAATGCTGGAGCAGCAAGATCCCGACCTTCCAGCAACACCCGCCGGAAGCAGTGAACCATCGAATCTATACGCCTGCAATGTTCAGGCTTGGCTTAATAATTCTGTGAACTCTTCAATAAATTTAGCGAAGACTTCCAATAGCACGAGTATTTCATAGACAGCCCTTGCAGAATTAATCATTCTTTCCTTCATACTTGCTTCCGCATGAGCTGCATGCTTTTGCTGTACCAACCCTTCTTCGCGAACTCGTCGAATTTCTTGCCCACGAAGTCTGTGACTAGGAGAAGCCCACACACAAAGATGTGAATGCAGTAGATCAATGGCGTGTTTAACTGCGTCAGGAAACATTCGTAGATTTAGCTTCGAAAGAATACCATGTAGACTACGTAGGTCAGGAAGTAGAGAATTGCTTCGATAGCTATTGACACCTAAATAACGGAATGAATTACTATGAGGCCGAGACTCACACCGTGGCTCATCAGTACCACCTTCAAGTTGACCACTATCACCATATTGGCGAACAGTACCATACCCATTTCAGACTTGTAGCTGATTCGGCCATCATGGCTGACAACTCCCTGTTCCATGAACAGCGCAACGAAGAAAAGTGTGACAGTTCCGTGATAAGCGCCGAGAAAGATATTTCTCCAGTAGGTCCATTTGTTAAAGTATTAGCCATTCTGCCCCTTACGATAGACAATTGGGAGTCTCAATGATTCTTCGAGGGTGTATTCATCATCGGTGACTGCCCAACAGAGAATGGCTCCAGATGTAAAGAAAGAATTGTAGAATTGGTACATCACAACCTCGAAGAGGATGCTACCGCTGAAGAAGGAAACTGCTCCATAGGCGAATAGGGCAATTACGTGGTAGATGTTTTTGAAGAAGTTGTAGTTGACGAGTTTGCTGTTTCGACGGTTCCACTATCGACCGTAGTAAACGACTAAAGGACCCAGCAGAGAAAACTGTCCAATAACAAAGTCAGAAACCCTCGCCACTTCGTTGCCCTATTTCCCGCGGATGCCGATTCCAACATCCGATGTCACGATCATGTTCACATCGTTAGAGCCATCGCCAATTGACAAGGTAAGCTACTCAGTTTGTTCCTTAACGGACTTCACCACAAGTTCCTTTTGGGTCGGTGTACATCGATAACAGATAGTGCTGTGCATCGGTATCTTGGGAAGTTAGAGGGAAGCATTAAGCAATAAGACAGAGTTTTCTGGGAGAGGTCTGTTCTGATTGAGCCACTGTTCGGTCTGCTATCTACTGCCTTCAGGTGGAGTAACTATCTTGGTCTCTGGGGTGATCATTCCACAGCTCCGACCAATATTCACAGCAGTTTCTCTTTTATCACCGGTGAGAACGTAGAACACAATATCGCACGATTTCAGCAGTTGAATAGTTTGTGGCACTCCATCCTGTAATTTGTCTTCAACTGCAGTGCAGCCCATCAATTATAGGTCCTTCTCAACCAGTTAATAGCAACGCGACAATAGCTGTTCACGGTTGGTTAGGCTTGTGGCTGCTTCGTTATGGATTCGTTTCCATTGTTGGTACTAAATGGGAGATACAGTTCGAGACGCCAGCATGAGAGTTCTCAGTCCTTAGCGACTGAACTCATCGATGCACCTTTCAGTAATCTCTAGGTATGGAGAGTTCGGCCGAAGTAGTTTCCGCACCAAATTGTCTGCACCTTTTGTAAATAATCTGATTTCTCCTTGTTCATTTTCCACGAGCACTGACATTCTTTTCCTATCAGAAGAAAATTCTAGAGTCGCCAGCGACTTGTACCTTCTGATCCGGTCTTCCTTGCGAAGATAGACTCCCACACGATCGTTTTGCTCACCGATTAGCTCAAACCCGCAGAGCTTCGCAAAGTTCACGATAGCGATTTCGTCTGGTGAGCTAGAACTATAGGCAATGCTGCTAGCCTTATCGTTTTCCACAACCACTTCGTTGCAGAGTGCCAGCAGTTCGAAGCAATCAGTATACCTCCAAGCAGATTCGATGAGTCTGCTGTCGTGGAAGTCTACGTTCGTTATTCTCAATTGATTGTACAGTTGCTGGTGTTGCGTTGTGGAGCTCCCGTCCAAGCCAAATACTTCACCTTTTATGCAAAGCCTCTTAAAGTTCATGACATTACTTGTGAGGGTGCCCGTCTTATCGCTGAACACGTACTTGATTCTACCCAAATTCTCGTTGACGGTAGAATTATTCATCACGGGGTAGCTGTCAGTTGCCGAGGAGTACATTCTGCTGTCTGTCATCAATAGCCTCCCTTGGATGAACTTCACCATTTCTAAGGTAACTATGAGCGAAATCGGAACGAAATAGCTCATGATGAGCCACCAAACTCCCGACATAATCCAGAATGGCAAGACGTCGACCTGCTGTATCTCTCTTGGTTTGAGTTTCTGCAGCAGAAGGTTGATGATGGCACCTGTTAGTGACAACACGAATTGCAGTCCGAAGATCATGCAAATCGTGATGTTGACGTCTTTGTCGAGTTGCGACCTCTTCGAGCTGAACTTCACTGAGTTTAAAGATAGCTTGGTTTCATGCCCGGAGTATACACACACACCTGCCGTCCAAGTCACATTCTTCAGTGTGCTTCCCTTAAGCAATAGTTGGCTGAGGTTAAGTGGTAGCGTCTACCCATCGACCGTGATATTCCCATGAAAGCTATGCATGAATGGGTTTGGTCGTTCATACCGAACTTCATACCTTTTTTCGAACAGATTTCTGATACCGTTGAGTTTATTGTGAGGCAACTTCCTCACTTTTAGGTGCATCTATCCGTCGAGGTTGGCAGTCTCCACGTAAGATCGGCCTTTCTCGTCACTTGTCTGAAGGACCACCATATCGCACGGTATTTGCTGATCTTTGTTCACCCTAACTACCGTTCCTACTCGAATCGACTCGCATGGAACCACCGAATAGCCCGATGAAGTAAGTACCTCCACAGGTCGCCCGTTCTCCCACTGGTCCTTCCTATAGCGGTTTAGCTCTTCCACTGCGTCTTTGATAAGCACTGTCGCAATCACGCAGCTCAGCGGAAGAAGAACTAATGGCTTTCCACCGCTATTCGATATCGGTCCAATCATTTGCAGGATCGACAACACTACGAAGTAGACTACATAAGCTGAGCTTTACTGTTGGCAGGCTTCTTCAGCTGGCCCAGAATGTTCAATGGAACGAATGTGAGCAGGTTGGATGAAGTCGTGACCACACGGTTATTGGGTAGCCCCACCTCCTACCGGTTGACGATGATGCTGCGATCAGGCATGTCCTGCCAATCTATGGGCGCCTCCTGGCAAATGCCATTGTTCCGAGGCTGTACGTCACTCTTCATGAATACAAACAACAAAGTGTCTATGTTGGGTTGGTTCGGTGTTATGATCACAGTTGTCAGTTCTGGTTGAACAAGTCTTTGACGAATTTGTTGCTGTCGCGCACGGCCTGTAAGTATGTCAGCACACACTCGTTAACTTTACGGTCCTGTTCGTTACCGAAGCGGCGGTTTTGATGCTCACGCTGCACTCGACCCAGGCAAAACGAGAACGCGTCTGTAGCTGTTTCCTTCTCCAATAGCCTTTCCATTCGTGTGGATAATATAACAACACATATCAAGCTGGAGGTCCCGGATCCCTGAATGTTGTTTCCATTGTCGAGTAGGGTTCGTTGTCCTCCGGTAGACCAATCGATGCGTACACCCGCTTCCCGAAGTAGGCCGAGTGCTCCGTAATATCCTTAAAGCGTCGAATCCCCTATGCACACGATTGCTTGCTCACCATGAAGCCGTTGTAGCATCCGTCGAGTGGAGCCACACAACAGAGCAAACAGCTAAAGCCGCAGTACTTAAGTGCTTTCATACAGCTTTCACCTGCTGCAGTCTTATCTCCTAACCCGCATGTCATGCAGACCGGAGCACAGAAGGTCCAACAGCAGCTGTCACAGTTGACAGTACACATCCCCTGTGCACGAGCCGACCACCAACAGTCAATACACTGAGCCGCCATGCAAGCCGCTTGACAACAGAAGAAGCACTGACAGCACTTTTTGAGGCCCTCCATTTCCGATGAAAATTACAAATCTATGTTGGAGGATGATGCTCGCAAAAGACGAAGCAACGCAGAAAACAATAACTCGAATGAGCTCCGAAAGGATTGTCATCGTTCGCATGAGAGTACATTTTTGATGTAAAAGTTACCGGTACTCACACAGACATTGGTTTTCGAAGGTACCGTATGTTTACTATCAGCACTTCTTAAGCCTTCTCCACGATATATTCGATATTACTTATGAACACAACAGGTGACAGTGTAATACCAGCAGAAATCGAGACGGTGACATCTGCGATGCGAGCCAGTCTTGACTACACACGGAGCTATATTCACGAGAGCTCCCTCAGTCGTAACACCAAGGCAAGCATTATACTCGTCCCGGAGAAATGGTCATCGGCTATTTCGGTTACCTACTAGGCCAACGAGGTTGAGGAAGAAAAGGTGGAATAACTTCCACCACTTTCCAAGGCAGTAGAGAGTCGCATTGCTCAGCTCGGTACCACAGCTACTTATTGAAGGCATCCAAAGAGGCAGCACATTGAAAGCAAGCTCAACCAATCTCATGAGCAGCCGCGTTCACCACTACGAAAAGACCCATTCGGTCTACTAGGGCGAGATCCAGTCTAAAGGCCCAGAGGAAATACCTCACGGACAGGGCAACTTATACCTTGCCAATGGATCGTTCTTCTCAGGCAACTTCGTGAATGGGTTTGCCAATGGTATGGGGAAGCTCATCATGCAAGATGGCAGCTACTATGAAGGCACATTCTACAACAACCTTATCAATGGGAAAGGAAAGTACGTGGAAGGAAGCACCGTTTTCGAAGGCTAATTTAAGGACGGTATTTTGCATGGAAAGGGGATTCTCAGTTGTCCTGGAGCCGTCTTTACGGGATCCTTCGCTGATGGTCACAAAACTGAAGGAACTTTAGTCTGGGGAGCTGCGAAAGAATGCATTTATATGGGCGGATTCCAAGACGACAAGTTCCAGGGAAAGGGTACCATAAAGTCACCTGCTGGCCATTTTGACGGGCACTTCGTCAAAGGGAATAGAGATGGTTTTGGTATTCATACATTACCTGACGGCAGCCGCTACGAAGGAAACTTTAAGGCAGATATGAAAAATGGTTACGGAGAATGCTTTGACAAAAAGGGAAAATTAGTCTATAAAGGAAGTTGGCTGAACGACTATCCGATACCAAAATCCAAGAAGGTACCACGAAAGCAAACGAGCATGAGATCCACAAAATGATAGTCACTTCTTCTGTGTGTTGTTCAAATGAAAAATTATTTACAATCACGATTGGTTCAGACCTAAAAGCCTCACTATCTCAGCCCAGATCCCTCCTAAAGCGACGAAGCCTATGGTGAGGGTAAATATTATCCAAGAGGCGAAACCTACATCGGTGAGTCCGATGAATTTACTCAGGTATGGCGTCAGCCAAAAGAAAGCAATGTTCGCACAAAGTCCAAGGATGAGCCAAACTGTAAGAGGAATGTTGAGCCAAATTCTGGCTTTCCAAGGTCGACTGGCATAAAACCAGACAGCCATCATGAGATAGAAGAGCTGGCTTGACAGGAACACGACTGAGTTACTCTGGCATAGAAACTTCCACTGACTATACTCTGTATCGGTTGGGTTCGGCACAAACTGATGGTTCTACCTAAGAACCAGGTAGGCAGTCATTACCCCTGCAGTAGATATAATGATCTGTCCAATGACAGTGAGGTGGTTTTCCAAGCTCATAAAGTTTTCGTTGGGGAGAAACCGCGACAATTCCTTCGCTGGCGCAGAAAGACATAGTAGAATGACAATCTCGAGGGTCCCCAAGTAGTTCAGGTAAGTAAATTGACCATCGCTGTAGTTACTCCTATCCATAGCCAAGATCATGCTAGCAGTGTATTTTAAACAGCTGATTGCCACGTAGTACCTAAAGATCTCAATAATAATGGTCAGGGTTGAGCGACCCGATCGCAGCACAGCCTCTACATCCATCACTCGAGAAACTGAGAAGCTTGCAGCGAAACTGGAATCAGTCTCACTCATGCCTATGCCCACATCTGCCTGTCTTATGGCCAGGATGTCGTTGGCACCATCACCCACCATCGCAACCTTATAAGCCGCAGGCCCAAACAACTTCTGAGACTTTGGCTGTGCATCGAACTAAGCCTGAATTGCGTCCTTATGAATCTTCACAATTCTGGCTTTGTTTTCAGGCGAGATTCGTGCAAAAACCTTCACGTGTGGCACGATAGTCTCATTCAGCTACAAAAACGAGTTATCGATTGCCAATGGCAGTTGCAAATCGATCAGCTGTTGGCAGTTCAGCTTTAAAGGTGATGAGGAGACCAGCCCGTTAGATAGATCCAAAAGTTTCCCGTTGTAAGTGTCCGAGTGAGGAGTTTGGTCGTGGCCTTGAAGTACAGCAACCTTTAGGTTTGGAGGAATAAAACCTGCCCGAAGTGCTGTTTCCACCCCATTGTAGATATTGTCTCCAGTGATGATCTTGGTTTCGATGTGTGCACGGTTGAGCAGTAGAATTGTCTAGAGGGTGTCTGCTTTGAGCTTGTTTTCAAACCCAACGAGCCCAAGTAACTGAATACCTCGCTCAAAATCGTTTCTGTCCATAGTCATGAGCTACGGGTAGTTTGGCTGGACCTTTTTCATGCCAAATGCTAACGATCTCAACCCTGCTAAGGATAGCTTAGGCACTAGCTCGTCATAGTCATGGAAACTTCGAGCATTATCCTGAGACAGTGACTTCAACCTTTCAGGAGCTCCCTTGACCATCACATAACATTCTTTGGTCTTGCTGTCCCTCACCAATACCGACATACCTTGAAATCTTGATTCGAACTGGTTTATTCTCAGTATCTCCAGCACCGTCTCGTTCTTTCGTACTTCAAGCTTCACGTCTGCGTTGGAGACTTTTCTATACTCAAACTATGAGAATTCGAACATTCTGAGATCCAGTTCATCTCCCTGTAAATCTCCATCAATTTATCTCACAGTGTGGCAGCAAGCGAAGAGCTTCAGTATGGGATCGTTTGGGTCGCGATGCTGCCAATCCCAAGCCAGCACTGACTGGCCACTTGCTCGCTGCACAACATATAGGTTCGTCCGATTTTCTGTTAGTGTGCCTGTTTTGTCAAAGCATACTACTTTTACCTTTCCAGCGGTGACTGTCTTCAATGGCTCCGTTCCGAAGATCTCCTGCTTGCGCAGCCTATACAGAGAGAAGGAATAACAGAGGTTAAAATAGATGGGAAAGGTCGGCGGTATCACCCAACCCACCATATCGAAGAACCTCAGCACGATGAGTTTGGGAACAATCTTGTTGTGGATCATCTCAGGTAGCAGTGCGAAGAAAACTATGAGGCTATAGAACAGCAGTTCCAACAGGAAGTACAAGCCGTGCCGAAAGAATTCTGGATGTGGTTCTGTACGATGGAGAATCTTGCGGATAATGCGACCCTTGCGCGTGATGAAACCTGTATGAACCACAAGCGCAGCAGGTGAACCTCGAGACTCTACCACAGTTGAACCTTCGTAGAGCCAGCACTTATCGTTCTTGTATTCGTTTGTCCCCGTTGGAGGGAGTTTTTGAATTGGTACTGCTTCGCCGGTGAGGCTTGCTTCATTGAGAAAGAGTTCGCCTGCAATGAGTATGCAGTCGCATGGGAGGTGGTCCTTATGCTTGGGAAGGATAACATCGCCAGGCACCAGTTTACTCGAATCTATGATGTCTTATCGACCATCCCGCACGACATGAACCTCAACATTTCTTTCAGCTATCTCCTTGATTTTGCTCAGACTGTTGCGAAGCAGGAAGTAGTTGATGATGGTGGTTAAAATCGACGTTCCGATGACCATTCCTGCGAAGAAGTAGAATGCCTCCGCAATGTAGATTATGCAGATCACGTATTGCAGCATGAATAGGGGTCCAGTCATCTCTGAGAATAGATATTCGAAGAGAGTCGGGATTTCCACCTTATGCTCACATGGCCCATACTGCCAGAGGTTTTCCAGCTGCTGTGACCTTAGTAGACCCTTGGACACATAGTTTGGGTCGCTGAGAGCAAGCGAGTGGCTATAATCATATGACACCACGACAAAGGACCTGTTCTTGAGCTGATACTCTACCTTTCGGTAGCATATTTATACTGGCTGGCTGTCATGAGCCTACACAATTTACTTGGAATCATCGCTGCCGGTAATGAGGAAGTGAGTTGCTTCGTTGGTGGAGCATTCGGTATAGATGAACCAGGCTTTGAGGCGGGTTGAACGCATGACAACAATGAGCCCAATGAAACATGTTGCTAACGTCAATAATGGAAGCAGAACAATAGTGCCAAGCATCCACAGACGGAGCGGTTGATACGTCTA
>ERZ724508.1427-NODE-1427-length-14217-cov-6.284282_pt1 | contig 14217 bp, 4 predicted proteins | sample MGYA00376041_ERZ724508 | MGnify/ENA primary metagenome ERZ724508 (study PRJEB28724, sample SAMN07190887) | wastewater metagenome | isolation source: effluent of sewage treatment plant in Hong Hong | place: USA: Christiansburg, Virginia | collected 2016-03-01 ...
TAAAATGTATCAGTAATACATTAATTAATGAACAGTTTTTATCTTTGATTCTAGGTTGTTCAAAGTTGCTAATTTTAATAAATCCTTTATTATATAAGTCAAATTTGTCTCAAATTTTAGTTTGCTTATCAATAAATCATCTTTCAAGGATGGGATAATTTAACATTTTGTTTAAGTCATCACTTGTTGTTTAATTTTCTTATATTATTCATCTACATTAAGTCATTTTAGAGCTTTCAAGGTTATTTTGTCAATATCTCTTCATTAATTAACCAAAAATGCAAATTGTAGGCTCTCGTAATAAAATTTCCAAAATATCTTTCTCATATTATTTATTTTTTAGATTCGTTTTCTTTTTTGTTATTAGAAATTAGAATTGAAATGTGATTTTTTTTATTTTTATTGAGATTGAAATATAAATCTTATTCTAATATTTAAATTTCAAATTATTAATAAGAATCATTTTTTATGTTTAATATTTACTATATCATTATCAACTATCATTCTTAGTTTAGTTCTTTTAAGGTCTCAATTTATGTTAAAAATTCATTATGTAGTTTTGCAGCACAAACCTAAATTTTGCATGATTAATTTCCAAAAATTTCATAAGCATTATTATGATAAAAATCTTTAATATTTTTTATCATTCTTTAGAGTTTGTTTTCTTACAATAAATTGAACGATTATTGTGAGTTTTAAATATTGTTAACTATTGAGAAGCCTATTGTAAGTTTATTCTTTAACTCATTTAAGTTATCATTATGTTTATTTTGCATTGAGTTACTATTTATAAAATTTATTACTTAAAATTATAAATGAAATATTTTTACATTACATGTTTAATATTCTTAAGTATGGTTTGTAAGCAAGAATCAAAATAAACTTATCAGGAAATAAATTTATTAGACTCTATTGATAAATAAACGAGTATGGTAAAATACAACAAAAGTCTTCAAAAAAACTTGTTTAAGATCTTTTTAAAAGAATACTCTTTATTAGAAAAGGGATTAACAATCGTATTATATTCAGGTCATTTTGGTCTCTCTATGGAAATATATAATCAAAACAAAAAATCCAAATGAATGAATGCTGTAACACAAACAGGAAGTATAGTCGTTGTTCTTACCCCACAATAAATCAAAAAAGAGCTCAAGATATCTCCCTCTGATGAGTATTTCTATATTCAAATTGTTTCTTAAGCCAAATAACAGGATTTTAATTATAACTTAAATTTTTATGAATTAAAAAGCAAAATTTAGTTATTTTTAAACATAGACTATATTCTATAAACAAGCTCTGAAAAATAAACAATTAATTTTGAGTATTCGACCTAAGATAGAAATAACTATACTACTCTAAAGTACTAATAATTTATTTATTAAAAAGACAAAGAATATCGTATTTAAGTTAATATAACGGATAAAAAGTATGAAACTAATTTTATTTGTAATAGTGTTTTTGAGAATTTGATTGCCGGAGCCCTATATGATTCGGTACATAAAATGTGCTAAGAACAAAACTGTGTTTTTTCAAGCTAAGTCGAAATAGAAAATATAACTTTGTCCAAAATAATATTCCTTTCATTTACATAAGATTAATAAATATATTTAGATTAATTCAATATTGTCTATGATAAATCATATAAAGATAACTAAAGATTCAATTATTTTGTTAGAATACCAATTGAGTATCAAAGCAACGGAATAGTTATTAAGTAACATAATTTAGTCGGCTATTCTGAGTTGTATGTAAACCCGGTTGTTAAACCAGAAGAGTTGAAAAACTATGTATGGTAAGACTAAGGTCATACTGCTAAAAAAATTATTATTACAAAAAGAGAATTAGATTTGATGAGAATCTCCTCAGATATTTTCCATATAAGCGTTATATAATAAAATATTGGAGAGTTTTTATTGTAGTTATCAATACTAATTAACTAAGACCTAATAGAGGTTGATACTGGTGTATCGGAAAGCGGTTCTATACCTTAATAACAGAGTGTTAATTACTATATGCCAATCTAAGTTATTAGTGAAGATTTACAAACAATCAATTTAACTTTTAAAGTTTTAACGGGTAACATTTAAATATATTTAAATGTATGCTATAACATTGAAGAATGTTAGACTTCAACTGTAATTTAGCCAACAGAATAAATAATCAACTCTTAATAAAATAATACATTTATAACCAGAGACTTTAAATGTAAGGTAGAAAATAAATTATAAGATTTTTGCTTTGTTATGTTACAATTGGTAAATTTAGAATAATCGTTAAGCTTTTACTAATTTATCCTATCAGAAAAAGAAGATATGATTAACCTAATCTATGGAAGAACTTATCATGAGCAACTTTTATAAAATTAATTCAAATATTTCTAAGTGTCCCATTAAAATAACTTATCATCTTGAATTAAACTTTATTTTGAAATTATTTATGGTGATCTGGAATTTGTTAAGTACAATGGAAATCCAAAATAAGAAGGATAAATCATAGAGAAAACACAATACAACAATTTGGAAAACCATTCCGCTTGAAATACCTCAATATTAATTCTAGATAGAAAACAATTAATTAATTAAAGTTCTAATATCAGCTATATATAAGTAAAATCAAATGAAAGTTGCTCATTTACTATCAAAATACTTAGCCAAGATGATAATAACACAATATATAAATAAATATAACTGGGGGAAATTACAAAAGAAACGATTCAAGACAAAGAGGAGATAAGTATGTTTACAATTGAATTTAAGACACATTAATAAGAGGAGCTTTGCGCAGATTTATTGCCTTTTAAAGGCCATTTTGAAATGTATTTAGGAACTATGCAAAATCCCCCAACTTGATAGACTAATATTAAATTCTCTTAAAACAATCTTTTATGTTTTTTTATGCGACCCGATCAATAAGAGAAATTAGTAATTGGGATAGGTTTAAATAATCTGTATGCTGATAATGACAGCTTCAATGTCTATCAATTAACTTTGCATAAGTCCAACACTTTATTACTTCTTAGGCCTTATACTAATTAAATTATTTAGGTTGATAAAACTAAATAATTACAAATTTAATTTGATAAAAAAACTGATAATATGCATATAATGGTGACCAATTATTAAGAAAATAGATTTAAAGCTTGTTTATCAAATAATACTAATACAGATAATAAAGCTAATCTTTGTTTATTTAATATGAGTTTTAAATAAACCTCTTAAATTTTAAACAAAAAATAATTGCAATAGTTTTGTTTAAATGAGGATACTATTTGCAGCATTTATATTCATTTAGAAACTGCAACTTTAAATTTAATATCATTGGCTTACACTATACAATAGCTGCCTATTTGAATTAATAAAGAAGATTCTTTTAAGGCATAAATCCACAGCTAAGAATAAAAGTATTTAGTATCGATTAATACCAAAGAAGATATTTAAATATATTTCAATGATCATTCTGGATTATTAGATATCTAAACACAGGTAATATCTGCCGCCAATGACAACATTGATTATAAACATGCCTTTGAGTTGTTATAACAATGATAGGACAATCATATATTGGAGTATAAAATAGATAATTTGAAATAAATAGGTGAGAACTTAGATTTACTCATTTTAATAAGTGAAAAAAACGTAAACACAAATAACAATTTGAAAAAATAATTTAGCCTATAAGTGTCAAATTAAATAAGATTGTTGAATTATGGGCAAACAATATAATAATTTCAGATAGCTGAGGAAAATTATACTTATAAATTTTACTTACCTCCTTTATTTGATTGATTTTTTATAACAATTATGGGCAATCAAAAATGCTTAATTGAAGCCACAATATCAAAATAAATTTATAATAACTAATCTAATTAACAGGGAATTTATCTCACATAATCTGATTATTAATTGGTAAATATTAAATTTAATAGAGAATATAATTATGAAAAAACTAATAGATCTTTTGAAGAAGGTTATTTTTACTTAAACATAAAAACCGAAATTAACGAATAACTAAATATACTATTTGAAAAGTCATTAGATTTACAAACTTAGATCATTACAATCAATAGTTTGGAAACATCTTTTATATAGGCAAATATTGTCAAAGTTTTTCAAATATATATAGCGGACAAATTAGTTCTTAGAGACTTGGTTAGATTACATTTATAAAGTCAAAATAAAATTAAGATATCAGTATGGGTAAACATAGATGAGCAAAGTTAAAACTTTTTAATAAAAGATTAAGTATTCTCAAATAAAATAGGTTACATAGATCTTTAAATTGACAAAATTAAGTATTGCTCCAATTGTAACTATTTTATTAGTGTGCTGTCTGAACATACTTCTCAAATTAAATTACAAATAGATTCAAATACAGATGAAGCAACCATATATATAAAAAATAGTCATTCTTAATTAATAAGCTTGGGTCCATGATAAAAAACAACTCTGTATTTTTAATTTGAAGAATAAAATTAGGAACTAATTTTTAGTTTATTAAAATACTTTGGAAACATTAATATTGAAATAAGTGATTAGAATAGCTTAAAGTAAACAACTAAAGATAAATAATTTTTCAAAATGTCCTAGAATGATACTACTAAATAAATAATGTTAAATTAAAATAATTTTTAAGGTTATTTAGGTAAAATTTCAGTTTATTCAACCTCAGATATAGAATCTTAACTTCTATTAACACTTGTTAATTAATAGAAATAAATTAGTCTAAGTAAAGGTAAAAAAAATTTAATTTATTTAAGCCCTAGTTAAAAAATAAGTTATTTCTTATACAAATAAAAACATAAAAATAGCATGTTATTAAACTTTTAAATTAATAGTATCATTTAAGATTAATATAATTTAGATATTATTAAATAGAATTTAGATAAATTTATAAAAATATATACACAAGATAAGCATTAGTTAAGGGTCGAGTTAAAATAAGAAATTATTTATAAAAGAGACTATTAAATAGAATATATTGTTGATTTTTAGAAGTTTACAAAAAATTAAGTTTAAATTGAGGTTAATAACCCCACTTAATATACTATTGAAGCTTTTATATTAGTAACTACAGGTAGAACATAAGATTTATTATAAAACTCAATTAATTATGTAAATTCAAAATTTGATTAGCAATAATTTAGGATTTACGGCTCATAGTTTTAAGAATTAGCATTAAACCTTAAAGTTTGTAGAGGAATTGTTGATGTTTAATTTGTTAACACCTAATAAAAATACGAAAAGGCTACTACCGTTTAGGATAATGGAAGTTTTAATTTAAACAATAACTAAAGTAATGATATCCTTTTAAGAGTAAATAAAAATGTTTCCTCTTTAATCTAGCCTATTTATTTGATTGAACTTTCCTAAATTATAGATTCTTAAAAATAAAATTTTTAATTAGTTTATAATAACAAATATGTATAGTTTTAATTGGAAAATCAAAATTTAATATTTTTTCAACCAAAAATCATATCAACTTTTCCAGAAAATTATAATTACCAAATAACATACAATTTTTATTTTGCTGATTCTGCGGAGGCTCTTTAATATCTTAGCAACTGTTAGGCTATTGAGATGAACAAATATTTCAAAGACTCCCAATACCAGTAAATATAATTATAAACTAAATTTGAAAACACTCAAAGTGCAAATAATAATAAATAAGAACACAAAGTAATATCTTTAAAAGATTTGAAAGCCAAAACAAGATATCATGGTTTAATAATTGCTGAGATTTAAATCTTTGATAAATAAAATTCTTTGTAGCCTATTTAAATTTTAGTATAAGAAGTGCACAGGTTCAAGATATTAACATTTAAAACAAAATTAAATATAGAAGAGATTTATATATGGATTTTAATATTTAGCTTATTTGTTCTTCTTTTAGTTTTTATTAACTAATATATTTTTGGATAAATTGGTTATTTAAAAGATTTTTAATTTAGTTATTAATTAAAATAATTGAAAATAGATTTTTTGGGCGTCACTTCTTAGAATGTCTTAGAAGAAGATTACTAGTAAGTTGAAGTTCTACAAGAAACATAATATATTAAGAAGAAGAACCAAGATGGGAATTTAGATTTTATAATACCCTTAGAATAATAATAACAATAAATTATATATATTTATTTACCATTTTTTATTAATAAAATGACAACACTTATGAGCCCAATCAAAACTATTACTAAACAACAGTCAGCGCATAATTTACCTTTTGATCAATATTTCTCAAGAATCTCCAAAATATCTTTATTTTATTAATCCAAAACACCTGTAACTTTCTCACTTTTATCTTATAACTTTATTATCATTTCATCTCATTAATTTAATTATGTTTAAATAACCTAGTTTAATTCTTTTATCTCTTACAACAAAGTTAATACCTTTTCCAATTTATTATCTAGCTTGATATCATCTTGCCTCCATTTTTCTGTTAGTTATTAGTCTTATTCATCATTTTGGTATTAGATTTGATTAAGTTAAAAATATTATTATGCATTTTATTAGTTTTTTTAATCTTAGTATTATCAAGCTTAACTATATTTTATATTTTATTTATCTTGCTCTTATTAATTAATTTAGTTAATTATGTCTCTAAAATTTTATATTATTAAGCTCTATTTGTTCAAATTATTTTAATCAAAATCTTTATTTTATAAATTTTATTAGTATTTGACTTCCAGATTTTACATTAAATATTTTAGTTTGTTTTAAATGTTTTTAACATTATTTTAAGCCAAGTTTTTTTTTATAACATCATCAGAGTTCTAACTAATCAAACGACTATTTTATATTTGATTTCAATACTGATCTAATTGTTATTTGATTAAATTTCCTAAAATTTCAAATGTTTCTTCTTGCTTAATTTAATTCTATTTTCCTCCCAATTTTATAAACATTTAGACCATCTAGTCTTCAAAGTAATTTATTTCTTTGATTTAGCTTTTATTCATATAAAAATTATAAATTAAATGGAATAAATTGTAATAGATGATTATGAACTACAATTTGAGCAGCCTATTGATTAAAAAATAAAGAAGAAATTATTTAAATAAAATGGTTTACTAGTAATTTAATTAGCAATATTTAGCTGTTTAAACAAATTAATAAATACTAAAATAGGATACAATGGCAAATGTTTTGACTTTATCATATTTAATCCTTACTCCCATTTTACTATATTAATCCTGATATATATACTTAGTTAAAAAAATTAATAATAAATATTTAAGGATACCAACAAGTTTTATTCTATTTACTTTCATTTTTAGATTAATAGAGTTATAATTTGTGCAGCCAAATAAAATAATTGATTAGATTTATTGAGAAAATTACGAAAAGTTATTAAAATATTAAAGAACAGGCAATAGTATTTTTTTAAAATCTGACTTATAAAGTTATTATATTTATTATTTTATAATTTCTTTTTGAATAAGCATTATATTTTCAAATATTATTTTTTCGTCGTGTTCTAACTATTTGATGAGTTAATCTTCTTCTTTTATTTTTTATTCGAAAACATCTACATCTCTTTAAATTTCTTCTATTTTTTCGGTTACGCTTTTAGTGTATTCTTTTTTCGTATAAAGACTGTTTTTCTTTTACTTTGTAAACTCAATTTCTTTTTTTTCTTAGAACTCTTGTATTATTCCTTATATTTAAGGTGTGTTTTCATTAGTTTATACAGAAAAACACTCTGTTTCTAATTCTATATTTTCTCTCTCTAATTCTTTTTATAACAATGATAGATTCTCTATTTCCATTTGATATTAAATTTCATCATGATTTTATAATTATCTTTTTTTTTATTCTAATAAATAATTTTGTGTTTATTTGATGGCTTGTTGCTCATTTTTAAGCTTAAATAATTTGTATGATAATCTTTTAATATTATTATTACACTTTTGTTTTTCTTGAATAAATGCCTGCTAATCATAATTTTATATTTTTATTTTTAATTCTAACATTATAAATTTTCAGAATATAAATATAATTTCATATTTATTAACAAAAAATTATAAATGGATTTATATAATAGTTAAAATAATAATAACATTATAAATTTGGAGTAATTAGTTTAGTTGTAATAATGTTACAAAGATTTAAGAATTATTTGTTGTACTTATACGTATCCAATAATATAAAAAGATTGATTCAGTATTTTTAGTTAAAAAAGAATTAGCAAAGCTACATTTTTTGATATAGATTATGTACATAATTCTAATTATAAAGATTTGCCTCACATGCTACCTATGTAAGAAAAATTTTAATAGTTTATGAAAGAATATGACATTTCTTTTGATGATAAAATAGTTCTTTATGACGATTTCAGTGTTATCGGTTCCAGCCGAGTCTATTGGATGATGAAATGCTATAATAAAAATTGTTTTATCTTAAATGAAAATGTGTTTTCTTTAGAAAGAAAATAATTTGAATTTGAAACAGGTATTTAATATTACAAAAAAAGAACGGAAGATATCAATATAGGTGACTTTAAATTTTAGGAAAATTATTATGTTTCATTAAATCAAATGTTGAGTAAATAAAATAATAAATCAATAAATATTATTGATTGCAGGCCTTAACAATGATTTGATGGTTTGTAAGAAGAGCCATGAGCCGGCGTTAAACAAGGAAAAATATTTGGGAGTGTTAACATTTAGTTCTTAGATTTAATGACAGAAAATTTATTGTTTTTTGATGAATAAAAAGAATACCAATTTTTAAAATTAAGATATGAAGTATTACAAAAAGATAATATTCTACTCTGTGGAAGTGGATTGACAGCTTGTCTATTATTCGTGATCTTATTTGAAATATCAAAGGTCCAAAAGGTTTCAATATTTGATGGTTCGTGGATAGAATATAGCCGAACAATATAAGTAAAATTAAAATTATAATAGATATAAATTTTCAATTTTAAAAATAATTAGTTTTTCCATCTAAAATTACAATCTGTGCAATGGAAAAAAGTAGTCATAGGTTCATCTGCTGATCTCATTTATTTTTATTGACTTAAAATCTTTTTACTTTTACATTTGAAACACTAAAATTCTCCTTCTTTAACATCTTAGTTTTTAAGATAAAAGTCGGTTTACAACGCTTACATTTGAATCTCTTTTTATTTTTATTTTTCTTTCTAATGATATGTATCCTAATTCAACATACTTAGTGGTTTAGATACAAAATCTTAAATACTCAGTTGATTATTAAATATTTTATTTACAACGTTTAAATTTTTTGAATCAATTAAAGTTAAGTATTTTTCCCTAGCCAAATTTTAATAATTAATAGAGTGAATTTAGGAGAATTAGTAAATTTCTTATTCTAATTAATTTGATATGTCCAATAATAACTATTCTTTTATTTAAATCTTACCTTATAAATTCTTAATTAATTGATCTTCAAATTTTTTTCTTAGCTAATTTTTTTCATTTGGTAATTGCTTTTTATCTTTTATTTATTTTAAATTGTCTTAGATTGTTTATTAATTAATTGAACTATTTATTTCTAATTAAATATTTTTATTTATTTTACTGATACTTTGTTTCCATTTATCCTTTATTTAAAATGCTATATCAACAGATTCTTTATCGAATTAATTTTCTTGGTTTTTTTTTATTTTTCAAATAACGTCTAAAAATCCATTTTCTAGTATTTCTGATTTTGTTAATTCTAATTTTAAAATTTAGGAGAGTGTGTTTTTTAAATAATGTGGTTTGTTGATAAATTATTTTAAATCATTCAAAAATATTTATATATCTTTTTAATTTTACTTAACCATTATAAAATTGCATTTGCATAAACAAAATATTTATAATTGAAATGATTTAATAAAATTTTAGAATTGATTAAATTAAAGAGAATATAAATAAGTTTAAATAAATCAATTAAGACTTACAATATATTTTACGTAATCAATAATAACTATTTATAAATGAAGATTTGATTTTTAAAATGTATAATAATAAGTAATTTTTTATTAGAAAAAGCATTTTCAATATTTTAATTGTTTAACAATTTATAAAAATAAGATATTGTTAATTTTTCTTTCGAAGATAAATATAAAGTATTTGATGATATAGAGGAACAAAAAAATAAATTTAAAATAAATCTTTAAAATATTAAAAGCATTTCAAAAAACTCTTCAAATATATAAAAAGATAATTTTAAAATTTCAAATCATGATATACAATAAAAAAAATAGGAGGATATAAACATAGAGTAAGCATATAAATAATATGGATAAATTTAGTAAAAAAATATTAACATACAAAAAATAAATTAAGGTTTATTAGAAATAAACGATATTGTGAGTTAAATTAACTAACTTATAAATCAAAACGACCAGTAACTTGTAACCTTTTGATTACAGAATGATAAAAATTAATAAATACTTGAGAAATAAATTTGTCCAAATTTAACTTAGATTTAATAACAACAAAATAAAGTTTGTGAAATTTTATTTTTAATAATATTGATATTTTTAATATTTGTAGGTATATTTATTAAAATCAAATATTTTTAATTTATTATAATTTTATAATGACATCACCAAATTCAGAAAGTTTTATTTAACAATGTTAGTAGTTATTAAACAAGAATTTAAATGAAAATCAATCTTCAAACCAAAATTATTTGCAAATGTTATCGAAAAATATTAATTTTAATTAATTTTTAAAATAACAAAAAGAAATTCTCATTCGATTTTAAGAATTTTTATAAGTAAACAAAAAGAGTTATTAAAATTTTAATAAATCAAAATTAAATGAATTTATAAAAAGATTTTTTGAAGCTGAATAAACTTGACTATAAAATCAATAAAATAATACAGAAGTTTCAAAAAATATGGTTTAAAATATCAATTTGGAAACTATTAATAAAAAATGGCAATAAATTTAATAATATTCCAATACTAAAATAGATTTAATTAAAAATATTGGAACAATACCATAATTAGAAAGTAAACTTATATAAAATAATAAAAAATAACTAAAACAAACATCAATTTTTACACAATAAGAAAGTTTTAATTAACACAAATATGATTACATAAACTTTCACGATATATATAAAAATTACTTACAAAACGATTAAGAATTTTTATTTGAAATATCATTGGATTATCCTAATTTAGAATGATTTAAAACGATTATATGAATAATTATACTTAAAGAAAATTTTAATACTGCGGAATAATAAGTCTTTAAAGTTGAAATATAAACACCTTAAGGATTTGAATATATTGAGGCAACATTTAATTAAATAAAAGAATTCCATTTATATTCCAATTAATATTTATTAGTATAAGCTCATTTTTTTATGAAAGTTTTAAGAATCGATTAAATAATAAATTCTTTTCAATTTTATAAAGAACAAATTTTGCCTTAGGAAATTAGCAATAATAAATAATAAATCGAATTTTCTAAGAATTTAAATATGGTTATTTTATCTGGAGAATTTATTAAAGAAAATTACTAAGTAGATTCATTTTTTTTTAATTTATAAGAAATAAAAAATAAAACAGAGTGTTAACTAATAATACTTAAAGGCCCAATTTTAGCTCTTTGAAATTATAAAAATATTGATTTGTTTGAGACTTATATCAAATTTTTTCAATATTTAATTTAATTTAAATCTTAAAATTTGAATATTGTTATAAAATACATTTGGGATTCTTAAGATGCTTTGGTATATTAATAAATACCAGGTTTGTAAAGTTTTATTTTAGAAGAAAAACAAGGAATTTATTGCAACAATTTATTTTAATTAGATCAATTAAATATTGTAAACTTTGATTCAACATTTTATGAGGAAATTATGAAATATTCCAAAGTTAAATCTTAAAATACAGATATTGATTATTAATATAGTCTGTTATTTTAATCTATAATTCAATCACAAAATTTACATCCTGTTCATGGGGACAGTTCAAGCTCATCTTAGTATTATATAAGTAAGTAGAATTATTAATAATATGTAGATATTTTTATATTATAGAGTGATTATTAAAAAAGTTTTTTAAAAGAATATGATAAAAGACTATTTATAAATCTTAATAGTTTTCCAAAAAATGATTCTATGGGGTAGTTTTTACAAATAATCATAGGTAAAAATAAAAGTATTTCAGCTTAAATCTACGAATTTAATTAATAGATTATTTAATGTTTATATATTTTATAAAATTACAATTATTATTTAAAGAAGATAGCCGATGTCTAATTTCATAAATAAAGAATCTTTGCAGGCCTTTACATGATTAAATAAAGCTTTTGATAATGATTATTGAACATATTCGCGAGGAAACCCCAAGCATTCAATATATCTAATTATGGCTTCAATTTTCATCTTTTCTTTATCAGGATTTCTTAAGAAACTGTTTCACGTTATTTCCCTTTAAATTGCTGGTTATATCCAGGAAGAATTTATAATTTATTCTATCCCCCAACGCTTTTTAATGTCAACTTAAAGCATATTTTAAATTAATTATGTTATTTCTTTCCCAAACGGATTTTCTTAAGGAAAATCAAAACTCCCTTTAATAATTTTATTATAGAGAGTTTAAACATTTTATGCCTCATATGGTACTGTTCCATATACTAATAAATATAATAAAACACCTAGAGACCAAATATCTGTTTTAAGGTCTATCTCTCCTTATCCTATTATAACTTCAGGCGCTAAAAAAGCTGGAGTACCACCTGTATCATATATTTTTTAACTAGGTAATTTCTCGGATGATATTCCAAAATCACAGATCTTCGGGTTAAGTTTTTTATCGATTAAAATATTATCTAATTTAATATCTCAATGAATTATTTATTATTTGTGCAAATATTCTACTCCTCAAATTAATTTTAAAAAAAGATCTTGTAAAGGGGCCTCATCTAATAAAGGATTTTCTTTAAAATATTTAACTAGATCACCTTTATCAACATATTCAAAAACCATATAAACATATTTATTATCCTCAAAAACTTCGAAAAGTTTAATAATGTATTAATGATTATTAATTTTCTCTAAAATGTAAACCTCTTTTTGTATTTTTTTCAAAGCTAATTTACTTTAAATTTTATTTAAAGATATAACTTTGAGAGCAACATATGTATTTGTGAAAATTTATTTTGCCAAATAAACCTTACCAAAGCATCCTTTACCAATAAGCTTTAAAATTTTATAATGGTTAATATTAGTTTTAAAATTTGAATAAAATTCAGGCAAATCATTATTTGACCATTTAGAGAATATTGATTTGTTTAATTTGATCAAATTTTATATTTCCTCATTCTAAAGTGTAATATTAATAAGATGTTAAAAGTATTTATTCGACTAGTAATCCTTTGATGGAGCTATATATTAGATTTACAATTTTTAGTTAAATATCTTAGAAGTTATATTATTTTTGTTTCAATCTTCTGATACAAAATCTCTTTTATTATTTAATTCAGGTTCGTTGCTTTTATTTAATTTTGGTTTATTTATATTAATAGACTATGCTTTTTGTTCGCTTTTTTTATTCAAATAAAATACTTATTTATCATTAATTTTCATTTGTTTAATTTAGTTAGTATAATTTTAGTTTTTTGATGTTATTATTTTTTTAGTTGGTGGTCTTTAAGGGTTTTCAAAATTAAAATCAAAAGAAGATTAGTCTTTTTATAATAATAATTCTCTATTAGGTTAAAGTTTTAATTTTGTTTGTGAATCTATTTTATTATTTTATAACTAAATCTTGTTTTAATTTATTTTTTATTATAGCCACTGTTCTTTAGGAATTAATTTAAGTTTTTGGCTGTGCTATAGGTCTAATTAAATGGTACTTGTATTTTTTATAATTATTTATTTATTGTAATTTGTCGCATTATTTAAACTCTCAAAAACACCCTATTTATTATTTAATGATCTAGCTTTGTTAGTTTATTCATTTAAAATAGAAAAACTTAATAATGATTTTTGTAATTCTTATTATTAATTTGAAGACGAATTATTTACCCCTTGTTTTTTGGGTAGTTGGTTCTTCATTTATAATTATAATATTTTTAAATATATAAATTAATGACAAAAATAGTTATAGATCTCAAATAAATATTAATAAAGTAAAGTCTTTAATCATTGTTTCGTTAAGATTTTTGTTTTAACAATAGCAACCGAGATTATTAAAAATAAATAAATAAAATAAATATGTAAAATTTTTATTTACCCAATTTACACTATT
>ERZ724508.1428-NODE-1428-length-14211-cov-4.734883_pt1 | contig 14211 bp, 14 predicted proteins | sample MGYA00376041_ERZ724508 | MGnify/ENA primary metagenome ERZ724508 (study PRJEB28724, sample SAMN07190887) | wastewater metagenome | isolation source: effluent of sewage treatment plant in Hong Hong | place: USA: Christiansburg, Virginia | collected 2016-03-01 ...
TAATTTTAGATGAAGCAACAAGTGCATTAGATACTGAAAGCGAACGTTTGGTGCAAGATGCCTTAAATAATTTAATGAAAAACAGAACGAGTATTGTCATTGCTCACCGCTTGAGTACTATTGTTAATGCTGATGAAATAGTTGTGATTAACAAAGGCGAACTAGCAGAAAAAGGTTCTCATAAAGAATTACTTGAAAAAGACGGCATTTACAAAAAACTGTTTGATATGCAGAATTTTAAGTAGTCGTTTGTGATAAAGCGAATTGCCATATTCATCTTACTCGTTTCATTAGCCTTTAACACATATTTTCTAATAAGAAAAATCGATCGTGTACATAGAATGAATGAATATGAAAAATTGCATTATTATAAAGATATTAGTTACAAAGAAGGTTACGACTATTTTATAAATCAACTAGAGAAAAAGTATCCTGAAACATTACTTAGTAATAAAGTTTATGTAGTGTATATGTGGGATTCTACCCTATATGATTTCATGAATAAACCTCAGATGAAAGCTTTAGACTCTATGGCTACTTTTTACGGCAAGTATAAACTGGAATATATATTTGCAACTGAGATGGAAGAAAACGCATCGATGGGATTTCTAAAAAGAAGTGGTGATGACTATAAAAATGTGAAAATGCTGTATGATATGGATGACTATATTTCCTCACTATATTCCAATAAAGATTTTAAATTATCTAAAGCAAAATATGGCGTAATATCCGCCGACGAAGAAAAGAAAGAAGAAATGCTTAAAATGTTATCAATGTCGAAACGAAAAGGTATTTATGTAATAATGGCTGAAGATGGTAAAATTTTATATAATAATCAAAACCAAAAATGGGTTTTGAAAGACAGCTTATTTTTAAATAAATTAAAAAGTATAGTTCCGGCTCAAAGCCTGAAAATTTTAAACTAATGAAGTGGTTTCTCTGGATAGCAATATTGATCTCTGTTACTGCTAACGGGTATTTTGTGTATGACGAAACATGTGTTAAACAAAACCAAGAACAGGGAGAACTTTTCAGCAGAGCCATGGGTGCCAGCCAAAGCAAAACTACATGGAAAGCAGGCTTGAAACTATTTGAAGACAAATTAAAGAAGGAGCATAAAATCTTAGCTGATAAAAAATATTTTTACATTAATGTTTGGACAAGTTGGTGCGGTCCGTGCATAAAGGAAATGCCATGGTTGGACTCAATAGCTGGTACATTAAAAAAAGATGTGGGATATGTATTCGTATCCGATCTAACAGATAAAGCAGCAGAAAACTGTATTAAAAACAAAAAATATGATTTGAAAAATTTTGTGTTTATAAATGATATGAACGATTTTATTTCATCTATTTGTAACGAACAAAAACTAAAAAGCAGATCTTATCCTATGGTGTTAATTTTGGATAATAAAGGCAAACTCCTACACTATTCTACTGGTGCATATGAAAATTTGAAAGAAGCTGCTGAATTTGAAGAAATGATTAATAAATTGGAATAAAACAAAAAAACTAAAGTTTTTTCCAACTAATGTTCTCTTTCAAAATTTTTATTTTTACTAAGTCTGAGGTTTTGTCTTTATTTAAAAAGTAAATATGATCTCCCTTTACCTTAAATTTCTTAATAAAATAATAGTTTTCTAGTTCAAATTTATGAGTAAATACATTTTTATGTATATCGTATTTAAATAATGTTACTATGCCATTTTTATTCATTTCTGAGAATATGAAACTTTTAGCATCATAATCAATATATAGTTTTGGTTTAATGTCATCAAAACCAATCAATGTATTTTTTGAGTTCAATATTCCATCAATTGAAAACTCATATACTATTTTGTTTGTATAGTCAAACAATACAAAGTTGGTATCTATCTTTTTTATTTCAGAATCTATTGGTCTCAATAAATTTGTATAATCTGACGTTAAAGGAAGTGCTTCCCTTAACTCGTCTATATGTTTTGTTATCTCATCCACAGAGGTTTCATAACCTAAGCCTCTCCTTCTTTTTTCTAAGAAAAAATTAATATCATAGTCCATATTAAAACCTTTTATGGCGGTGCTGTCTGATACCGTTGCTATAACCTGCTTTACACCTTTTTTATGTTCGTCATACATCGTATAGCTATTTTTTAAATCCCGATACTGCTTTGATTTAAATATATATTTATTACCATGATAACACTCGCAAGGCTTTAATAATCCATAATAATTACTGATAGGAAATGGATTTAAAAGTATGATATTCTTATAGTCATAATAAATTTGAAAAACGCTATCAGTCGTCAATAAATGATTGTTTTCAAAACAATCCTTAAATATAGTTTCTGATTTTATTGACAATTTTTTCTCAGACATCTTATTGCCTTCCAAATCCAATAGCTGCAAATAATTATACTTTCCTCCTTTATCTACTAAAGCCAAGATAAAATCATCATAAAAATCAAAATCTAAAAAAATGGTATTATTATTTGCTTGAATGGTATCAATTTTTGTGGACTTAATAACCACTTCGTCTAAAGTCAGGTTTTTTGATTTTAATAAAACGATGTGGTTGTTTTTATCTATATCAAGAGGAGTGGTCTTTTTAAGATTATAACCTAATTGGTAAATCACTAAAGTGTCGTTTGCTTTTGCTTTTATACTGACCTTACCAAATTCATCCGATTGCGATGATATGTTCTCCCCTTTAATTAATACAAACCCAAACTGAATGGGCGTCTTTGTTTTATCATCAAATATTTTAAAATGAATGGTTTCATTTTGGGAAAACAGAGATAGACTGGATAAGCATACAACAACAATAGCATAAACAGTTTTAAACAGCAAATGCTTTCTAGTTATAAATGCACTGATTAAGGTCAAAACAAATTTTTAATTTACTTCAATCAAATATAAACAAAAAAGCCCCCATAAAATACGGAGGCTTTTAATTTCATTTATATCATCTTATTCAAAGTATTCTTTCATTCTATCAAAGAAACCTTTTTCTTTTCTATTTGGATTAGGAGCAAAGTTTTTAGAAGCTCGTAAAGTTTCTAAGACTTTTTTCTCTTCAGCAGATAATGCTTGAGGAGTCCATACATTAATGTTTACTAATAAATCGCCAGTCCCATAAGAGTTTACATCTGGCAAGCCTTTACCTTTTAAACGAAGTACTTTTCCGCTTTGTGTACCTGGCTCAATTTTAATTTTAACCTTCGCATCAACAGTTGGTATTTCAATACTTGTTCCTAAAGCAGCGTCCGCAAAGTTTACATAACTATCGTAAAATAAATTACTACCATCACGCTTTAATTCTGGATGTTCTTCTTCTTCAATTAATACTAATAAATCTCCATTAATTCCGCCACGAGGTGCCGCATTACCTTTACCACCAACAGATAGTTGCATTCCTTCAGCTACTCCTGCAGGAATATTAATTGAAATCACTTCTTCAGCTCTAACAATTCCATCACCGTGACAAGTATTACACTTATCTTTTACCGTTTTTCCTTCGCCATTACAACCACTACAAGTAGTTTGGGTTTGCATGGCTCCTAAAAATGTTTGCTGAGTTCTAACTTGAACGCCAGAACCACCGCATAATTTACAAGTATCATATTGTCCGTTTTTTGCTCCGCTACCTTTACAAGTACCACAGCTTACAAACTTATTTACTTTTAATTTTTTCTCTACACCTTTAGCAATTTCTTGTAAGTTCAATTTCACTTTTACGCGCAAGTTTGAGCCACGCATCACTCGTCTTCCTCCTCCACTCGATCTTCCACCACCAAAACCGCCTCCACCAAAAATATCACCAAATTGGCTAAAGATGTCATCCATATTCATGCCGCCACCATAATGACCGCCACCGCCTCCAGAAGCACCACCAACACCAGCATGACCATATTGGTTATAACGCTGACGCTTTTCTGGACTACTTAATACTTCGTATGCTTCTGCCGCCTCTTTAAATTTTTCTTCAGCGGCTTTATCATCGGGGTTTTTATCAGGATGGTATTTAATAGCTAACTTACGATAAGCCTTTTTAATCTCATCATCGCTAGCACTTTTGGTAACTCCTAATATTTCGTAAAAATCTCTTTTGCTCATTTTTATAAATTATTGAACCATACAAGAAATGATCCTATATGATTTAAATATGTTTTAACTTCCTACTACCACTTTGGCGAAACGAATCACTTTGTCTCCTAATTTGTAGCCTTTTTCAACTTCATCAATTACTTTACCTTTCATATCTTCCGAAGGTGCAGGAATACTAGTAATCGATTCCATATAATCTGCATTAAAGGCTTTACCAATAGTGTCCATCGGCTCTAATCCTTTTGCTGTACATGCTACTTTTAATTTATGGTAAATTAAAGAAATCCCTTCTTTAATAGGTGCAACTTCAGTAACAGTTTCGTTAGCTTTTATGGCTCTTTCAAAATCGTCGATAGTTGGCATAATGGCTTTAAACACATCTTCGCCAGCCGAACGGATAATGTCAGACTTTTCTTTAATGGTACGTTTGCGGTAATTATCAAATTCTGAATATAAACGTAAATATTTATCGTTTAACTCAGCTATTTTTGCTTCGAAATTGATGGGTTCATTGGCATTTTCAACCACTGTTTCGGCAGTGGTTTCTTCAATGGGTTGTTCGTTATTGGAAACAACATTCTCTTCGGTTTGGTTAATAGGGTCTTTCTCGTTCTGTTCCATAGTAAAAATTTTGGCAAATGTACATAATCAATATGCTTGCCACACCCTAAAACCCGAAAATTTGTCAGTTTTTAATGAGATTTTGAAGGTTTTGGCCTGCCAGTTCGGGCATGTTTTTGAATTATTCTATTTTATTATTTTGGGTGCGTTTGGCGGAAGCCAAACTGGGCTGTCACTTCAATCTTTTTTGTTTCACAAAAAAGGATTTCCGTTTCCATCCCTCGCGCTGGGCTTGCTATAAAACCGAAGTGTAAAATCCGATTTTGAAACAAATAACCGCGTGAGGGATTGCTGCCATTTTTTTATTACCAAGGCCGCAGCGAATACATAGTATTTGAGGCATTTGTTTGAGCTCTTTTAATTTGTCACAAAGGGCAAATAAAAAAGCAAGTGCCGAAAGCACGGCCCGCAGTCACACGCCCAAATATTAAATCAAAGAATTCTAAAGAAAATATCCTAGTTTTTAATGAACTTGAACTCAGTTCGGCGGTTATATTCGTGCTCTTTGTCAGAACAATTTACGCCATTGGCACATCGGTTTCTGATTTCAAGCTCACCTTTACCTACTGCTTTTAACCTAGATTTATCAATGCCTTTACTAACTAAATAATTAATTACAGAGTTCGAACGGTTTTCAGATAATTTTAAATTACTAGCATCATCACCCTGAGCGTCTGTATGAGAAACTACTTCTAATTTAACATTAGGTGAGGCTTTTAAAATAACAATAACCTTATCCAATACAATTTCGCTTTCTGTTATAATATTGTATTTAGATGATTCGTAATACACATTTTCCAGAACCGTTAAATCTTTTTTATTGGTACCATTAAATTTTTTGTACTTCATCGTTATATCATCATCCTCTTCGGTTACCGTTAATTTTTCAACATCAACTGATAATAATTTATATTCAAAATTACCTGCCGAATTACGTTTAAATTCAGAAACGATTTCTCCATTTTGTTTTGCTAAATATACTTTTGGTCCACCTTTGGTTTTAGCATTTTGCTCAATGCGAATGCTTAAATTTTGAGTGGTATCAATATGTTTAAATACAAAATCACCATAACTATCAGTAGATGTTGTTTTAATAGTGTCCGCATTTTCTTTCACCAAATACACTTGATGTTCAGTTAAAGGATTCTTAGTTTTATCTCCCATCAATAATTTACCAGAAATATCGGCAGTTGAATAAGCAGCATTCACTTTACAAATGTTGGCAAACGTTTTTTCTAATACTTCAAAGCTGTCAGTTTCTAAATACAATCTTCCTTTAGGATTTACTAAGAATAAAGAAGGTGTTTTGGACACTTTAAAAGCAGAAACGGTTTTATCCTTCAATCCATCTTCTGCTAGATAATTAGTTTTCTTTCCAGTAAACTTAGCTTTGTTATAATTAGTTTCGGTTAATAAGGTTTGCCATTTAGAGAAGTCTTTTTCTAAACAAATAGTCACATATTCAATATCGCTGGCTCCTTTGCAAGAGTTATTTTGGTACTTATTTAAAATTCTTTCTACATCACTATTAAAAGAAATTAATTCTTTTACTGATTTATCGGGCGAATAAAAGTAAACTAAAACAAATCTATCAGTCGTATTTTTACCATTAGGCAAATCAATATTAGTCGCTTGATGATCTTGATTCAATAAAACAATTCTCGAAAAAGGGATTTTCTCACCTACTCTTAATCTATCAGGTCTTTGGGCTTTTGCAAAAAAACCTGTGAATAGAACAGTAAATAAAATTAGTTTTTTCATGTTAGAAATTATTATTTTTTCGAGAATTTGAATTCTGTTCGTCTGTTATATTCGTGTTCTTTATCAGAACAATCTACTCCATTTACACATCTATTTCTAATTTCTTTTTCGCCTTTACCTTCTGCTTTTAATCTATCCATTTTTATTCCTATCGAACTAAGATACGAAATTACAGTTTCAGAACGCCTAATCGACAATTTTAAATTACTTTCGTCATCTCCTTGAGAATCAGTGTGAGAAATCACCAATAACTTAAAATCTGGATAAGTTTCCATTACTTTTTTAACCTTGGACAAAAGCGTTTTAGAACTTTGTGTTAATTCTGATTCTCCAAGTTCGTAATACAACGTTTCGGTGATATCAAAGTTATTTAAAGCTTTTTGTTTTAGTGTTGTAAACTTCATTTCTACATCTTCTTCAACAGCAATATCAGGCAGTTTAGATAATTCAACCGACAATAACTTGTATTCAAAACCCTTATCAGTTGCTTTAAACTTACCAACTAATTTACCTGTTTGAGTAGCTAAAACGGCAAAATTTATATCCTTGTTTTTCTCATCTACAGTAATTAAATAATCTTGGTCTAAATCTGGAATTTCCGCATTAAAATCACCATACTTATTGGTCGTTAGCTTCGCAATTGTGTCGTTGTTTTTTAAACTTAAAATAACTACTGGCTTAAATGCATATGGTTTCATGGATTTATCCTTCTCCTCAGTCATAATTTTCAATCTCAATACTTTAAACTGTACCATTTCTAGTCCACAATCAATATCCGCAATATTTTGCACATTTTTAGAAAATCCACATAATTCATTTTTTTCATTATAAACTACTAAAACCGGAAAATCTTCGTTAGTTAATTTAAAATCTTTAAAAATTGACGTTTCAGGAGCGCGTAAAATTTGAGTGGGAATTTTAGACTGAATATCGTCGCTTGTTTTTTTAGTTAACTGTCCAGAAAAATACACCGGAAAAATCGTGATATTTTTTTCAGTAAATACAAAGTTAGCTCCGTTAAACATTACTTCTGCTAAGGGTTCGGAAGACATATCAAAAAACAAAAACCCTTTTTTCTCATTTTTTGAAGCATCATATACTTGCTTCTCATTTGATTTATCCAAATAATCAATTGTTTTAAAAGGAATTGGATTAGGGAATCTATCTTGAGCATAAATACATATACTTAAAACATTACTTAACACTAAAAAAAACACTACTTTTTTCATACACTTTAATCAACTATGGTATCGGATAAAATTTAAATTCAGTTCTTCTATTAACGCGCTGCTCGTGTTCAGAACAAGGAATATCATCATGGCATTTATTTAAAATTTCAGATTCTCCTTTTCCAATACTTTTTAATCTTGCCTTGGAAATTCCTCTAGAAACGATATAATCAACAATACTATTAGATTGGTTAGAAGATAGTGTAGCATTTTCAATTGCATCACCGTTGCTATCTGTATGCGATATAATCTCTAGTTTAGTTTTAGGATTAGCTTTTAATTTAGTAATAACTGCATTTAACTTCAGTAAAGATTCTTTTGGTAATACAGTGACTTTTGTTTCAAATACAATATCGCAAACATATAGTTGTTTTAAAGCACCACTATCCTTTTTTATAGAAGGCTCATTATCTAATAAAGGTTTTAAGTAAGGTATTTCTGCTTCTAATAAATTATATTCAAAACCATTATTTGTGTTCTTAAAATTTGACACAATTTCTCCATTTTCAGACGTTAAAAAAACCAAATTAAGATTATCTACATTGATTTTGGTAGATTTATTCAAACCAAAATAATATGGTATCGACGCATTTATATTCTTAAACAAGAAAGCGCCTTTTTCATCTAAAGTTGCTATTTGAAGTGTATCCTTTTTATCGCTGAGTAAAAATATTTTTTCGTTAATCAAAGGAACATTTTTCACGATTACTTTACCAGAAAGCTTTGATTGAACGTCTGCATTTAATAAACTATTTCTTTTATTATCTAAATAATCGATGATTGTGTTTAATGGAGGATTGATTGCTACAATTTTACCAAGTTCATCAATTAAAAAACTGCTTGTTGTTTCTGTTAGCTTATACGATTTTACAAAAAAATCACTATATCCCTTCTGTGCAATACAATTATTGAGTGTAGATAAATCATATTCCTTTAAGGCATTTTCCCATGCAACCTTATCGCTTTGCAATGCAACTGAAATTACATCAAAACCATCACTATTTTTAAATCCTATATCTGAATATTTAGTAAATAAACGTTTGTATTTGTAAATGTTTTCTTTTGATTTGGAAACCGAAGTTGACCAAAAAAATAACAAATACATTTTATTTTGATTGGGAAATGCAAAACTTTGTATAGAATTATTGGTAGATGACAAAACTAAATTAGGTGCTTGATCGCCAATTACTAATTGAGCAAAACTGATATTACCGATCAAAAAACTAGTAAATAAAAAATAACTGAAAGCTAATTTTATTGATTTATATTTCAGATTATTATTCATTTTAATTATTTAATTTGTGCTTCTAACGCTTTTTCTAAATCTGTTCCGCGTAAATTTTTAGCTACTATAATACCATTTCCATCTACTAACACATTAGTTGGAATACTATTAACACCATACCTTAACGCCGCAGCATTGCTCCAACCTTGTAAATCGCTTACGTGATTTGGCCATATTAATTGATCTTTATCAATAGCTCTTTCCCAAGCAACAGCATTTTGATCGAGCGAAACACTTAATATTTCAAAGCCTTTTCCATTTTTAAAATTTAAACTATGATATTTATTATAGGCTGCTACCACTGCTGGATTTTCGGCACGGCACGGTCCACACCAACTTGCCCAAAAATCAACTAAAACCAATTTACCTTTAAAAGAAGATAAGGTTATTACATTTCCTTTTGGAGAAGCTTGCATGATTTCAGGTGCTTTGTTTCCTAAATTAATTCCTTCAACAACATCAACCGTTACCTGACTAACCGATGCACTGTTATCTTTTGTATCAGTAGCCGATGCAGAACTCATTGTATCTTTTTTACTTTTGCAAGAAACAACAAGGTAAAGTATAGTTAATAAAATAATAGAGTTTAATAATTTCATTTAGTTGTTTTTTCTAATAATTTCTGCTCCAATAGCATTTAAACGGCCATCGATATTTTGGTAACCTCTATCAATTTGATTGATATTAAAAATAGTACTCTTTCCTTTGGCACTCATTGCTGCGATTAATAAGGCAACACCGGCTCTAATATCAGGTGATGCCATTTGAATAGCACGCAATTGTACTTTTCTATCTAAACCCATAACGGTTGCACGGTGTGGATCACATAAAATAATTTGCGCTCCCATGTCAATCAACTTATCAACGAAGAACAAACGACTCTCAAACATTTTTTGATGAATTAAGATATTTCCACGAGCCTGAGTTGCTGTAACTAACATAATACTCAATAAATCGGGTGTAAAACCTGGCCAAATAGCATCTGCCACTGTCAACATCGACCCATCAATAAACGAATCAATTTCGTAATGTTCTTGAGATGGAATATAAATATCATCGCCTCTGCGTTCCATTTGAATTCCTAAACGAGAAAATACTTTTGGAATACAACCAAGGTTATCGTAAGACACATCTTTAATCGTAATTTCAGATTTTGTCATCGCTGCCATTCCAATAAAAGAACCAATCTCAATCATATCCGGTAAAATACGATGCTCCGTTCCTTTCAATGAAGTAACGCCTTCAATCGTCAATAAATTAGAACCAACGCCAGTAATTTTAGCGCCCATTCTATTTAACATTTTACATAATTGTTGCAAGTATGGTTCGCAAGCGGCATTGTAAATTGTTGTAACGCCTTCTGCTAAAACAGCAGCCATCACAATATTTGCAGTTCCAGTTACTGACGCTTCGTCCAATAACATGTAAGTACCTTTTAATTTGGTTGCCGTTACTTTAAAGTTTTCGTTATCCGAATCGTATTCAAACTTTGCACCCAAATTTTCAAATCCAATAAAATGGGTATCCATTCTACGGCGACCAATTTTATCTCCGCCTGGCTTTGGCATATAAGCCACGCCAAAGCGGGCTAACATTGGCCCAATAATCATCGTAGAGCCTCGTAAGCCTCCACCTTTCTTTTTAAATTCAGGAGATACTAAGTAATCTACTTTTATTTCATCCGACTGAAAAGTATATTCCTCGTGTCCAGTTTTTTCAACCTTCACACCTAAATCTCTTAATAAATCAATTAATTTATTGATGTCTACAATATCCGGAATGTTACTAATCGTAACTTTTTCGGGCGTTAGTAATACAGCGCATAAAATCTGTAATGCTTCGTTTTTTGCTCCTTGCGGGATAATATCTCCCTTTAATTGTTTGCCTCCTGTAACTTCAAAAATGGCCATAAACTATGATGTTGGTCTATTGTTATTATTGCGGTGTTTGAATTTATTTTTGTTTTTCTTGTGACGATTCTTGTTGTTACCGCCACCACCATCACGAGCACTTAAATTAATTGGCGTTTGATTGTTGTGATTTTTGTTCTTCAACTCGTTAGCATGCGTTAATGCCGAATTTTCATCAATATGCAATTCGTTATTAGTCATTTCCTTAAATTGCTTAAAAATCACATCATCAGTAACCGAATCTTTATTCCAATTAACGTATGATTTTTTTAAGTGATTAGCGATTAAACGAGATAGCTCTTTTTTTTCAGGACCTTCTTCGTATGTTTTTGCAGCATCTATTATTCGTTCAATGGTTTTACCGTAGTGTTTGTATCGAATTTTAGTAGCTGGGTATGGTACATTTTTAGGCTTAGTGGTAAACGTTTCGGCATTAGGACGGGGATATGGAGAATCTACATCTAACTGAAATTTAGAAATTAAGAACAAATGATCCCATAATTTATGAGTAAAATCGGCAATATCACGCAAATGCGGGTTTAACTGCCCCATAATTTGAATAATAGCTCTAGCGCATTTATTTCGTTCTTCTCTATCCTCAATCGTAATGCAATGATCAATCATTACTTGGATATTTCTTCCGTATTCTGGAATCTCCAATTTAGGAAGCTGTGTGTTATATTCCATAGGTTATTTAAAAGTTTAAATATAAGCTTTTTTATGGTATGTTTTACGGCTTTTTGAAGAGATATAAAGACCAAAAGGTTAATAAATCCTTATGTTTTTGATGCACGGTTTTTCCAGAAAAATGGAAAGCAGATTTGGAAGATAAAACGGATGAATAGTTTTCTTATCGAAAATCTAAAACATTCTTACCATCACAAAATCATTCATTTCATAACCATCTCCTATATCAAAATCTTCCACTCGATCAATTTTAAATCCATTTTTAAAATAAAAATTAATGGATTTAAAATTTTGTCTATTTACCGTGAGCGTCAGAGATTTAGGATTGATTTGTTGAATCAATAAATTAAGTGTGTCGGTTCCAATACCGGCGTTTGATTTTTGTTGATCGATATAAAACTTATGCAAAAAATAGTCGTTTTTATTTTGCGAACTCACAGAAAGAAAACCAATATCAACATTATCTTTATCTATTAAATAAAACACATGCTTTTGTTGATTAAGTTGCTCAATCAAACTTTCATGGTTATACATTTTCGACAACATATAATCTACCTGTGGCTGCCCAACAATATCAACATAATGATCATTCCAAATAACTTGAGCTAATTTGCTAATAATGCTTAAATCTTTTTCTTCGGCAACTTTTAAGTGTATCATCACAACAAGTATTTATGTATCTTTGTATCCTAAATTTATACTAATTGAAACCGAATATACAGCAAAAAATATCAATCAAAAACCGAAGAGCGAGTTTTGATTATACTTTTATTGAAAAATACACGGCTGGTATTGTTTTAGTTGGCACTGAAATTAAAGCTATTAGAGAAGGGAAAGCATCATTAGTAGATAGTTTTTGTTACTTCAGACAAGGCGAATTATATATTAAAAGTTTAAATATTAGCATATATACAGAAGGTAATTTATATAACCACGAACCAACAAGGGAACGTAAATTATTATTGAATAAACAAGAGCTAACTAAGATTCAAAAAAAAATGGTAGATAAAGGTTTAACCATCATCCCTACTCTATTATTTACCTCAGATAGCGGTTATGCAAAAGTAGAAATAGCCATTGCAAAAGGTAAAAAAACCTACGACAAACGAGATGATTTGAAAACAAAGGACTTGAATCGAGAAATGGATCGAAAATTTAAATAACCCGCCTTCACAATAGTTTCGGCGGATAAAACCCAAAATAATGTAATATAATGAAACAATTATTTTTTTTAGCCTCATTAATTAGCTTAGCGTGTATTTCTTGTAAATCAAAGAAAGAAGCCGCTATAGTAACCGAAACCGCACCTGTAGCCGCTACTTCGGCTGCACCAGAAGCTCCAATTGTATACCGTTTGTTAGTATCATTTATTAGCAAGGGTGCTGGACCAGACTCTGAAAAAAGAACAGCGTTTTTAGCATACGTAGATGCACATCCTAGTAAACCTGCATACAAAACAGTTAATTGGGGGCGCGAAGGCGAAATAGATTACTGCTTCAATTTATCTGAATTGTCATCAAAAAAGGATATGATTGCTTTTATTGAATCTGTGAGAAAAATTGCCGCAGGTAGCGATCGTATAATAGTGAATGAAAATGCTGAATGTCAGCATAAAGCAAGATAAATTAAACGCATGATTTTAATCATGCGTCTTATTTAACAGCTTATTTTTCAACAAAAAACAAGTTTTCATCTCAAAATTGTGGAAAATCGAGTCAGAAACGACTCGATTTTTTTTGTATTTTTGCAGCCTAACTAAAAACTAAATTCTTTATATAATGAACGAAATTGGATTAAAAGCACAAGATGCTTCTGTTGCCCAATTAGGCTTAGCAAATGTTGAAATGGCTTATTGGAACTTGCATCCATCAGAACTAGTTGAAGAAACGATTGTTCGTGGACAAGGGGTATTAACTGATGTTGGCGCTTTAGCTATTGATACTGGAGAATTTACTGGTCGCTCGCCTAAAGATAAATTTGTTGTTTACGACGAAAATACAAAAGACAGCGTTTGGTGGGGAGATGTAAATAACCGTTTTGAATCAGATAAATTTGATGCCTTACACAACCGTATGTTAGCTTATTTAGGTAACAAAGAGGTATGGATTAGAGATGCTTATGCTTGCGCTGATCCTTCTTTTAGAATTAACATTCGTGTTGTAAACGAAACACCTTGGGCAAACTTATTTTCTTCAAACTTATTTTTACGTCCTACAAGAGAAGAAATTAAAACCTTTAAACACGATTGGGTGATTTTAAATGCACCAGGTTTTATGGCAGACCCTAAAATTGATGGGACTCGTCAACATAACTTTGCAATCATCAATTTCACTAAAAAAACAATTTTAATTGGTGGAACTGGTTATACAGGAGAAATTAAAAAATCAATTTTTGCTGTATTAAACTATATTTTACCACACGAAAAGAAAGTGCTTTCTATGCACTGTTCTGCGAACATTGGTAAAGATGGTGATACTGCTATTTTCTTTGGTTTATCTGGAACTGGTAAAACAACTTTATCTGCTGATCCTAACCGTAAATTAATTGGTGACGATGAGCATGGGTGGGCTGATAATTCAGTATTTAACTTTGAAGGCGGTTGTTATGCTAAATGTGTTGACTTAACTGCTGAA
>ERZ724508.1429-NODE-1429-length-14205-cov-5.498092_pt1 | contig 14205 bp, 25 predicted proteins | sample MGYA00376041_ERZ724508 | MGnify/ENA primary metagenome ERZ724508 (study PRJEB28724, sample SAMN07190887) | wastewater metagenome | isolation source: effluent of sewage treatment plant in Hong Hong | place: USA: Christiansburg, Virginia | collected 2016-03-01 ...
AGGCTAGCCAACAAATTAAAGCCTCATTTATCTCTGCAGTCTATTATATTTTCTCAAATCATGAACCGTCGACCCTGTAAGTTCGGAGATTCCTGCAATAAATTTGTGCAAGGAACAGATTGTGGCTTTCTCCACTCTCAAGGAACAGGTGCGCCATCCCCAGCTGCAACCCACATGCAGGGCTTCAATACTGGAGGTGGCTTCAACCCTAACATGAGTGGAGTCGGAGGTATGGGATCGCGCCCATGCAAATTCGGTCCTACTTGCAGAGACTTCGTACAAGGCAAGTGCAAATTTTCCCACGACGGTGGTTCGGGCGGTATGGGCGGCATGGGTGGTCAGGGAGGCCAAGGCTTTCCTCAGCCATCAAATCCACAACCAACTGGAATGATCAACCAACTATGCAAGTTCGCTGACCAATGTAACAACTTCAAGATGGGTAAATGCCGCTACCTTCACAATAATAGCATGCCAGTGGAGGCTGTTGGTTCACAGACCCGCCCGCCAGTACCAACAACGGGAGTGCAAGCCGGTATCGAAGAAGTTTTGTGTAAGAACTTCCATCATGACCGCTGCCAGAACCAACATTGCAAACGGCTGCATCGCTTTTCCCTGGACGATTCCGTTAAGCGACTTATTCACACCGAGGAACTTCCCAACGTGTTCAACTCCAACCTCACATGGCTGAGCAAAGGCGGTGTAAACTACATCCCGTTGAAGCTTGGCAACCGCATCCTCTTCTTCACCTACAACCCCGAGAACAACCAGATTCAGGAACTAAACTTCAACCATGAAGTGGAGAATGAGATAATCTTCTTCAAATGCTAGCAGGAAAACTTGCTGTATACTAATGAGAATCCAGTCAATAAGCTGTGGAACATCACAATCTTCAACCTGGAGCAGCAGAAGAGCTATGTGATTGCCAATGCACACCAGAAGACCATCACAGGTCTCACCATGATCAATGAGAATGTTCTATCGGTCTCCCATGATGGCTTCATCAAGATCTGGCTGTTTAATGCCACCAAGAATTAGTTCGAGCTCAGCATGGAACTTACCAATACCGTCATCAGCAAGCTTGAGGGCGTTAGCTATATGTTCAACTTCTGCAAGGTGTTCTTTGTGGGAGGCATGCAGACCCTATGGGTCGGAACCCGCTGCGGAAAGCTGCTGGTGTTCAACTTGTCAGCTGGTCTCGAGCTGCTCACCAAAATTTCAGTGCCAAAATACGTAGCCGAACTCTTACCCAGATAAATCTCTACGACCTGGACATCAAGCTCTTTAAGAACGGGCAGACTCTCGGGTTCTTGTTGGGTTGGGCTGAAGACAGAAGCTCAGCGATCCTTCGACTGGACCTACAGAGCCTCACGACCTCGGAGATGTTGGTTGAGAAGTCTGAAATTCTGAAGTTCATGGTGTGCTAGACACACCTAGTATCGGGTACAGTAACAGGCTCACTAAACATCTACCGCCTGCCAACCCTGGAGAAGATTGGCTGGGTGAGCCACAACAATGAAATCTTAGACATCGTCTACATGGAAACAACTACGAACACAATGATAACATTCAAGAACATAGTCGTGCTGGAAGCGAGGAAGAAGGAAGTCAAGGAAGACAAGCACAAGGGCAGCTTCTCGATCTACAAGATCGACTGATTTGATGATAGCAGAATTGTATATTTATCAGCAAAAGCAAAGGCCAGTCACTTTCTTGGCTTTTGGGTTCGTGTGGATTTGTTCACTCGCCACTGCATTATGCACTGGTCCTCACCGCCGGTACTGATAAGGTAGGTGTCATCAGCATTCCACCGGATGTTTGTTACGTGGCTTGAGTGGCCTCGGCATTACACGCTCAGAGCTCCTTTCTCTAGGCATGGGTAGTGGAAGATGTTCACCTTACCGAGATCATTGCCAGTTGCAAGTAGGTGCAACCCCAGAGCATCGTCCTTGAAAGTCTTTCCGTTGAGAGTGAAGTGTGAACGATCAACGGCATTGTAGAACGTTCCGTCAGCACATTTCGGCCAGATACCTTGTACAGGCCAGCCCAATGTGGTTGTCCAGGTTGCCCAATGCTCGTTGCGAAGCATGGTGGTTCCACCTGCAAGCTGCTTGCCAGAATTCAAGTCCCAGAACAGCAGTTCATAGGCGCCGCAAGTGGAATGTAGATTGGCACCATCCCTTGAGATGTCCATGTGCGTGATATACGAAGAGTGCTTCTTGAGAGTAGCAAATCTTTCCTTAATCTTGCCCGCTTCGTAGTCATACACATAGATCCAGTTATCGTGGCTGCCAATCACCAATGTTCCCGGAGTCATCTTGATATCGCTGATTTCCTCGTTAGACTTGCGGAACATCAGTTGGTACTGAATCTCGTTGGTTCGGTCGTTGAAGCTGTAAACTCGAATGACTCCATTTTTGCAACCAACAATCAGTTCATCACGGTCGGGGGATAGAGCAACGACTCTTCCTTTAGCAGCGTCGCTAAAATCCTTCGTCTTCTGATCTTTCTGCAGTGGCTTACATTCACCCTATTCGTTCTTCGGACCCCAATTCAAGCTCTAGCAACTCAGCATTTCATGGGTCTTCATGTCCCAGCAACGGATGGTTGCATCATCACTGCAAGTAAAGAACCTGTTGGATTGGGGGTCCATGCACAAACCCCACACTTCGTTGGTCCATTTATTATTCGGGCTGTAGTGTCCAGCCACCCTTCTCTTACTGTCTGTCGGCTTGATGTTCGGTTTGTATACAGGCCCACTAAAGGTAATTTAGTAGATCTCTGATGCAAGGGTTCCCACAAGCATTCTTGAACCGCTATCAGCAAAGTCCAAGGCTCTGACTGAACTGCACATGGAAGCCAGTTGCACATCCTCTTCAAGGTTGATGATATTTAAGATGTTCTTGAGGTCTTGCTTATTGAGAATGAAGATAAGATGGTTCTTGCAGCCAGCAGCAACAAAATTTTGCTGGATAGTGATGGCATCAATCACTGATGAGAGGCTGCTATCAACGAGCTCCTTGACTTTCTTGCTTTCGGGAGGCTGACCGCCTTTCCATGCACTCAAAGCAATTGGTGTTGCATCAGTTCCCTTCCAACTCATCAGTGTATTTCTCTCAGAGCCAGTCAGCACCAAGCCATCTCCAATCGCTAAACTCACGAAGCAGTTCTTAATGCTCGATTGTTTCTTCTCCAGTCGGTTGCCCTTGAGGTACCATTGTTTGAAGTGTTTTATGCCGACAGTCACGAACGTGTCCTAATCAATCCAACCGACCTTCAGGATTATCTACCTGCCGCCATCGGATTGGGCAACAATCTTGTTATCCTTCTCAAGGTCGATGACTGCCAGCTGATGCTTATCATCCATACCAACGCAGACAGCCAACCCTCCAGAAGGGCTGATAGCGAGTGCCATAACACCCTTCGTCACTGGTGCCCTCCACTTCCGAATTACTCTTTCATCTTTAGAAAGACACACAAACGGCTTCGGACCCAGCTCTCCCGTCAATACAAGCCCTTTCGAAGCATGATAGGCAAGAGACAGAATATCGTCGTTGTGGTCTGTGATCAACTGCTGGGTATTCTTCTCGAAATTGTGATGAATGATCACAGCAGCAGCATGATAGACCACTTCGTTTTTGTTCGTGTAGAATAGGTTCTGACGACAATCCTTAGTCCGATAGCCATAGACGTACTCCAATTCTACACTGATAGGTGGAAGCAGTTGTGCACCATGCGGGTTGAACTTCACAGAAGGCTCTTTGATGGCGCCCAACCAAGGTTTTATGGCCATAAACTCTTCGCCACCTTCAACGACTACTTTGAATTCATCTCCTTCCTCCTTTGGCTTTTATCTGTGAAGAATTGACTGAACTGGCAAATCCACATTCACATCGATGTCAGCTTCGGTGGTGAATTCCCCATCATCGTCCATTCCGAAGCCTATCCTTTCGGAGAATGCCTGTATCCCGTGGTCTCTTCCTATGATATTCCATATGATGATGGTCTTGTCGTTGCCGCCAACACTAATTAAATGCTCGTTATTGAATCGCACTCGCGTGATGTGAGAGCTGTGCCCAGCATACTACTTGCAAACTTGCTTTGGAACGTAGGCTGGATACCTGAACAATCTCACCATCTGGTCATCGTAGCCAGCTGCAAGCAGATGGCCTGCTTTGTTCCGACAAACTGTATTGACATCACTGTAGTCGACTCCCTGGAAGATTCCCATGCTCGGCCATCCGATCTTACACGTCCATGTATCCCACTCAGCGTCTCTGCAATCAGCTGCCCTCACTTGCTGTCCATTAGTTGCATTGAAGAATTTAAGTTAGTAACCTTGACTGTTGACGACGTACAAATCTTCTTTAGTACTCCAATCAGCATGAAGGAGCGCCGATGTAATGTTGGTTTTGTGCTCACGGACCAACGAAAGAGTTTCACCGTTGAGGCCGATAACTTCAAAGAGGCTTCCAGCTGCATGGGCACCAATGATGATGAATCTTCCGTTCGGCGAGATCTTAACTTCCTCAACGAAGCACACACCTTTCTTGAATTTACGTTTTTCGACGATATCGGTGGTCTTCGTACGGAAAGGTTTGCCCACCTCGACAAGCGAATTATTCCTATCCACAGAGATCAGATGAAGAAAAGCTTTGTTGTCGGCAGCTATCACATACCTTCCATCTGGAGTCCAATCCAAACCTCGAATAACTGCCTCCTTATCCTTATCCATCAGCATCAATCGAGAAAGCTGCCTACGTTTGGATATACTCCATAGCCTCACAGTTCCATCGTCCCCGCTGGTTACGAATAGATCATCGTTGAGTTTATTTGGTACTAACCCCCAAAGTTAATCCTTGCAGTGCCCCGACAGCAGTATTTCGCAGCGAGGCTTTCGGTCAATCTGGAGTATGTCACACCCATTTGTCACCAACAACAACCTTCCGTCTTGAGAGAAGTCCACTGATAGCACACCGTACTCATTTTGAGAGAATTGTTTGGATAGGTTGTTGGGATAGGCCATCCTCACATCGAACACTCGTTCAGGTTTATCAAGTACTGACCCGTTTGCATCAGTCTTCCACATCAGCAAGAGCCCATCATCACCTCCACTGTACACTGCATCGTTGAATGCACGTAGTGTTTGAATCTTTCCTCCTTGGTGTCCTGCAATTGGCTTACTACTCGTTGAATCTCCAGGCCAATTATAGAGCTTGCCGGTACCCGAACCCGTAATATAAGTCCTTTTGGAGCAGCAGATTGCAAACATTGGTTCGCTAACACCTTCGATTTTCCCTTGCCTGCTCTTATTCTTCGACCAGAATTTAACATGCCTGTTACCGCAAGTTGCGAATTACTCACCTCTCCAAGCCACTCCGTTAACCTTCGCGCCACAAACCGGTCCATTATGCAGGATGATCCCAGCTCTCCAATCGTAAACAGCATAGGAATTCTTATCATCATTACCGCAGGAGAACAGTAACTTGCTATTTGCAGAGAACTACAGTAAAACAACTGCCCGAGTATGAAAACCCTTCAGTACGGTCAGTTCTTCTGCACTATCGATATCCCACACATGAATTGATACAATCTTGGACAGTGGGTTCTTAGTGTTGAGACCGGCCATTTGACCGGTCGCCATGATCTCTCTTCTTGGGTCGATAGCAAAGCTTACGATGTCCTATCGGTGTCCTCTATAGTATGATTGGTCCTTGGACTCGATATCCATTCGAATGCCAAGTGCCGCAGCCGGGAACACGATACTTTTAAAGTTCTTGGCGTACCTGCATTGGTTGCGTACCTCATCATTCAAGTAGAAGTTTCGAATGCCGAAGACATATCCAATCTACAGTTCTTCCTTGGGTAAATGATTGTCTCTCGCTTCATTATCAACATGGCTGGACGGTGCCTTGATGTTACCTAGGAATGCCTTGACAGCCATTGCTTACTCGCCTTACTCTTGCTCAACGATATCGAAGTTCTCGAACTGTTGCTGCCGCATGAGAGTGGCTTCTTCGAGTCTATCAAGTTCATCTTGGTTGGGGTCTGCTTCCTGTCCTTCCTCGAGATCAGCCTAATCCTCATTGTTGAACTCGTTGTCTACAGTTGACGAGTCGTACTTCCACAGGAAGACTGCTTTTTCCTGCGCACCAACACTAACCACATATTTCTCGTCATCAGTGAAGCGCACCTCCGAGATGTAGCTGGAGTGTCCCTTATAGCGATTGTAGACCTTCTGGTTGATGCATGGATAGTTAAAGAGTTTGAGCTGAGAGAAGCAGTCCCCAACTATTGTTGTACGCTTTCGTTTTGCACCGGCTATGGGGCTGACCTGGCAGCAAACAACACCCAACTAGGTAATTCCTTCTGAATATATTCCCTCAAGACCACCAGCCATGGTCAGACTTTGAGATGCCCACGATTAGTCTTTTAGCTGTCCGAAATTTTTGAGTTCGAGAGGTTGCATGGTCGGGAGAGTGAAGGCTAGATATTCGTTCTGAGATGTGTTAATCTGCAGGAACTTGCTGTCGTTTGAGAAGTCTGCATGCAATGGTTTGCCTTTGAGCACTACCTCAGTCTTCTTGGTGTTGGACATCATATCATACAGCATGATGCAAGCATTGGGTGGGGAGTAGCCAATAGCCAGGTACTTCCCGTCACGATCGAATTTCACGAAACTGAGGACTTCTTTATCGGGGTTCTTGAAGTTGCTTATAGATGGACGATCCTTCTTAGCCAGGGTTTAGGCATCGTAGAATTCTACAGTTCCGTTGCTGAACCCCACTGCCAAAGTATTCAGATTACCGTTGACATCCAAGCATCTGATGATGTTGGTGAGTGCTTGAATCTTTTCAGCTCTTTTCTCAGTTGCGAATTTCCACTTAATTAACCGGCGGTCCTCTCCGCCAGTATAGAAGCAGCCACTCTTTGGGTGGATGCACATTGCTTTCAAGTCTCCAGAGTAGTGTCCCTCCACCAGCTTCTTAGCTCCTTTCTCAACACTTTTATCCTCCATTCGAAACTACAAGATGTCACTGCCACGAGTTCCCACCAAGATGTTGCTCTTGCCTGTCATCGATAACGCAACGATCATGGGTAGTGCACTCACTGCTGTCGTGAGCTGGAAGGTCTTCTCAAATGTAAGCTTATCTGACCAAGCAATAATGGTTCCCAACTTGTCTCCGGAGAGTATTCCCTTTCGGTCGGAGCGCGGGCATAGTGCTGTAACAATAGCCTGATGCCCAACGAGAGTCTTCGTGCAGGTATCCTTCTCCCACACGTAGATAGCATTGTTTGTCATGCCACTGAAGAGTAATCCGTCTTGCACTGTCAAAACAACTGGAACTGTGGCTGAGAAGCTTCCGAAATTGCCTCGGTTGGACTTAAGTTCTTTATTCTTGAAGGTTGTGAAAAGCAGTTCACGGGAAGTTGCGACCACCAGAAACTTTTCGTCGGAGGTGAACTTCATATCGACAATGATGGATTTCGAGGAGGGTCCCTGTGCAATCACTCCAGTTTATTTGCTCTTTGGATCATTTTTGATATCGCCCAGTCGCTTAAGGTCGAAGATAACGATATCGTGGTCTTAGTTATTGCAGCTTGCAGCCACCAATGGCCGAGTTGTCGATATGGTTACGTTTCCAACGCTTTCCTTGAGGCCATCAGTCAGCAAATACTCCACCTTCAGCTAGCCATCCTGCTTTTCAGTGTTCCACACCGTGACGATTGGCTTGAGACCGAGTTCTCCTGTGACTGCTCTATCCTTGTTGATGTCCAAACAGGTAACATCGTCGTTGTGAGCCATCATAAAATCCTGGCGGTTCTATTTGGGATCTAACACAATACCCAGAGCACCAGAATGATACACCACCTTGCCTTTGCTGTTGTACTTGAGGTTATTTCGGCAATCATAGCTGCGATACCCATAGACGTAGTCGAGTGTGAGATTTTGGCTTGGCGGCTGGTCAAGCTCCTTGATGTTCATCCCAATATAATTAACTTGCTCACGCCAAGGAACCTTCTTGACGCTTACTGCTTGCTTGTCGGCTTTCTTCGACGCAGTATCGAATTCTTGAAGTTTCTCTCGTTCGAGTCCATGCTCAATACCACGTCTCAATGCATTTTCGTTTGGGTTTACCAGTGTAGTGTGTCGTTTGAACTCCTATTCAAGATCCTCGTCTACTTCATCGTAAAGTTCCTGCTCGTTTTCGAGTTGCCTTCGGGTGATCAACCCCATTGAAAACATCCAGCGCTTGTAATCACGATCGATCAAGCACATCTTCTTAAACTCCTCGTACTCGAGTTCCCCACTTTTATCCACATCCCACTGCTTGAACTTCTTTTTGTTCTCGTTCATGATGTCCCGTTTGTTAAGATCAGGCTTCCCTTCTACCGACTGGTTGAAGTTCATTGCGATGCTCGTGAATATCTACAGGTTTGTCTCCGTAAGCTTTTCCTTACCTCCCGTGAGGATCTGAAACAGCATATCGGTCAGCTTCGCGAAGTCAGCATTACACAACGCAGCGATTCCACACAGGAACTCGTACTCATCTACCTGTCCATTTTCGGTGAAGTCGATGAACTTGATTGCTTTCGTTGCGAATGCCTCTGAACAGCGATATGCATCCATGAACTTCGCTCGGGAGAGTAGTCCCTTATCATCACGGAGCACTTCGAACTTATCTCTGACGTACTGCACCTGCGCTTCGGTAAAGCCCTTGAAGAATGTTGAGGAGCGTCTACCGAGTATTTCGTTACCCATTTAATACGCACAATCAATCGATCTCAATTTCTTCATCGGCGGCTTGACGTTGGAATTTGCGCTTTTTCTGGACTTTAGGTTCGTCGGTCAGATCAATCTTTGCTACTTACTCGAGTGCGACAAGGTTACTTTGGAACTTTCGCCTCCTGGGGGGTTTAATTTGTTCCTTCACCTACTCCTCTTCAACAGCCTGCTCGGGAATCTTGTTGATCATGATCGGAGCTTCAATAGCACTTGGAGTGGAGTCAACAATCTTAGTGGCCTCCTTGATAGGTCGGTATTTTCTTCTTCCGGCTCTGTTTCCATCGCCTTCACTGATCTTAAATACAATGTTGTCGGAAGCGGGGTCTTCTGCGGGTGTTTCTTCCTGCTTCACTTCTGCTTTCGCGAAATTTTAGAATAAGGTGGGTTAGAATATGGATGATTGTGATGATTGGGGGCGAACTATGATCTCGGTTACAGGCTTTATGCCGGCTAGTTCGTTATCCTCCAGCTTTTGTTGTGGAATGTGATCTTCTTCCAAGTTGTCGTAGTATATGAATGGTGAGGGTTCTTCCTTTTGAGAGAGGAGATGATTCACGACTACCAGACTGGAGTTTGCTCGTTCCCCAACTATAACTTTATTGCGGGTATTTGTCTTCTATTTCTTCTTGACATCGACCTTTACAGTTTACAGTTCATGCGAGAAATCGTTTTGACTGTTAAGGTCACTGGAAATGTCGTTTCTCGTACCGAAGCCAGCTGTAAAGGTATCTGCCATCCCACTCTTCTTCGCACTTTTCGTCTTGATCTTGGGTTCAAAGGCTACAAGCTCCTCAACTGCTGCTGGAATGGATGCTGGAACAGACTTTTCGTCATATTCCATCGCCAATGCCTTTTCGTTCTTGACCTCATTTTCCGAAACGACTGTGTCCTGCCGAAGTTGGATGTCTTTGGAGGATTAAGTGATATTATCAGATGCCTCCACATCTCCCTCCCGACAGCAAATCAAATTTAAGAAGCACTACCGACTAAGCCACACTGGAGCATGCCTGCGTTTGGTTTAATCCTCCCATGGCCTGCCCTCCTGCTTCTTTAGTTCCTCCTCCAGGACATATGTAAAACTCTAATCAGTGAGTTCTTCCTGATGGGTTTGCTCGGCATCTCGCAGGATGCGATCACACTCAAAGTAGTCTACCACGTTGTTGATGAACCTCCTACACCAGGATTCACGAGGTTGCTCATCAGAAAAAGTCGATTCCTACATTTGTAATAGATTACATCAATAACCTACCACGGCTGTCTTTGAATGTGCATTGCAGTGCTGCAGCAAACCAAACCTAATATGAATGAGCGATTATAGTTGAATACTACTACGCGAGCACAAGTAAGCAAGTCTAGGTTGGTTACCTATACTGAACGTTGAAGTGCAATAATATAACGATCAAGCTGACAGGTGCAATTAAATGAGTGAACCGCCGACGCAACAGCAGCTCGCCCGCATCAAAGTAGGCATACGCATCAGGCCGTTCCTGCAGGAGGAACTTCAGGAAGAAGGCGTAGCCAGCAGGTTGGTAGTACGTGATAAGAAGGTGCACCTAACCTCCATCGACGGTACAACTGTCGAAAAGAGTTATGACTTTGACTACGCCTTCGACTAGCAGGTTGGTCAGTCTCAGGTGTACACTGGCTGTGAAGTGGACAAGCTGGTCGATCGTGCAATTGAAGGCTACCACAGCACAATCCTGGCGTATGGGCAGACAGGCTCAGGCAAGACCTACACGATGCAGGGTATTGAATAAGCAACTGCTAGCCACGATGGCATAATACCGAGAGTAAGTGAATAGCTCTTCCGGAAGATCAGGCACAATAGCAGTAGATCCTTCACGGTGTGGGTCTCCTTCCTGCAGATCTACAACGAAAGGATCTACGACCTACTGAATCCAGCTGCTGGAAACCCTCGAAACCTATCGTCTAATTTGGAGGGGTTGAGGTTGCGATGGAACAAGCATGAACAATTCAGCGTTGAAAACCTATTCGTGTTCGAGTGCCGCAACGCAGAAGAACTGAACAAGTACTTCGCTGCTGGGTTGAAGAATCGAGCAACAGCCTCCCACCGACTGAACATGAGCTCCTCCAGAAGTCACAGCATCCTTACCATCCGTGTGGAAAGTTTTGATACTCGTAGGCCAACCAGCATACTCACCAGCAAAATCTAACTCGTGGATTTAGCAGGCTCGGAAAGGATAGGTCAAACTGGTACAGAAGGAAAACTCGCAAAGGAGTCAATAGATATCAACAAATCGCTGTTTACTCTCAGGCAGGTCATCTCCACTCTTGCTGATTGGGGTCGGCAGCGCTCCAATGCAACTGTGGGTGCTCCACACGTCCCTTATAGATAGTCAAAGCTCACCTCCATTCTCAAACAATCAATCGGTGGAAGTTCCTACTGTCTCATGATAGCATGCATCAGCCCAAATAGTAACTTCCTCGAGGAGAATATCTCAACACTCAATTACGCCACCAAAGCAACTCTGATCACTAACAAACCCATCAAGAATACTGATCCGAGCAGCAGCTTGGTAGATCAGCTCACCAAGCAAGTCAAAGACTTAAATTAGTAGCTTTCAAAGGCTAATAGGCACATCGAACTTATCTCATCACAGCGAGACCCTCCACAAAAAGGACCTTCGCAGCAACCCCAGACCGTCCAATCTTTGTTCGAGGCCACCAAGCAGTCATTTTATGGGCAGTCCCAGAAGACACAAGCACCCGGAGGCGGTACGGAAATTGCTGGTGGGCTCATTGAGAGCATCAACATGGTCCGGTAGCTGCTGCGAAGCAACAAATAGCTCAGGGAGAGTCTTGATTAGTGCAGAAGAGCAATCGAGAATAAGGATTCCGAAATCGTTGACCTGTAGAAGTAAAATCAGTCGTTGCGAGATCGTATCTCCGAACTCTCTGGACAGTTGGAACAACTCAACGACGAAGGGAGGAAGTATTCGCAGCATCGTGGTCGCAATAGTAATGCTGTTCGCAGGAAACTCAATACCTTCGCTGCACCAGCAATGTTCGAGGATGGGCAATTTCAACCTGAAAATGGGCAGGTTCCAGCATTTCTACAACTGAGGAAGATGCAGAGCAATACAGTTGGGTTGAGCGGCTATCTGGAACCACAACTTCTGAACCGGGAGATGTCCGAAAAGGGGAGGGAAAGGATTAAATCAGTTAACTCAGTGGAGTTTATGGGACAAACCCACACCAACTTCCAAACTGAAGCTTGCCTGGACGCCCTACCAACGAATTTCAACACTCGCCGCTCACCCTTCTTTGCAGTATAGTAGCCACGCTCGCTGAGTTTGCACTATAAGACACTCGGTAGCTTCAACCAAACAACCAAAATCTCGTCACAGCGTTCTCGAAAACAACCAAAGCCAGACTCCAGACAGAAACTAAATAGGACAGGCACCAATTTTAAAACGAAGATGCGAAACACCTTCTACTGAGAAGGCTCATCCCCACCAGGATGGGTGCACCTGCGCGCGCTGGGCGCTGCTTGGTCGTGGTAGTGGTGCTCGTGATTGTGGTTGTTGCGGTGTATTTCTGTTCAGGTTCTACCGGCTGCCACTACCAGATATCTGGCGGGGTGGTGGGTTGTTGGCATGTAGATTGTCTTTCGAGCGGCTGATGACTGGCGTGTTGGCTTGCGGAGGCTGCGCAATTTTCTATCGGGATTGTGAACGTCTCACATCATCGTAGGAACGGTTGACGTTATTGTTGCCCAGATTCGATGCAGGTCTATTCGGCGGTGGTGGATTATAGTTTCCCTGTGGTTTGGGAGGGAGTTTGTACAACTGAGGCTGTTGCGGTTGTTGCTGTGGTTTCGGTGGTAGCTTTGGATTGTTAATTTCCATCATTCTGCGTAACTCACAAGCTTACTTTTTGTACGGATCTTCAATCTTCTTTGCGATCTCATCGTTCTTGTGAACTGCCACCCTTGGTGACTCGCCTGAGTTTAATGTGATGCTTACAGTAACTGGGTTGGCGGATACCGCAAGCTGAGAGCACTCGCTCACGGTTCTTCTTTTATAAATCTGAGCGACTTTCGACCTTTTTCAGCTACTGCGGCTTTGGTTCCTACTTCTTTTGCGGAGGTAGTTGTTGTTGGGTCTTTGGCTGTTCCGGCTTCGCGGGAAGTTACTCTTCAATCTATTCCTTTATATAGTTAGCCTTCGGGAGCTTGTTCTTCAGCGCTCCTAGGTTCTTTGGGTTGAACTTTATCGTTTCGAGGAGTTCGCTCCTCTAGTCATCATCCTTGAGAGCAGTCAAGTCACCTTTGAAGTGCTTTTGGACTATTGAGTTAGCAAGCAACTGGTCGGCTGTTGGTCGTAGTGTTGGGTTTACCTTCAACAGCATTCCAACAACTACTGCGAGGTCATTCGAAAAGGTCGATGGGATTCTTTCGAAAACTCCAGCCTTAACTTTCCTAAACAGCCCCTGCAAGTCTGTCGCTTGGAAGGGTGGCTTGAGTGCTGCCATCTCATAGATAACGCAGCCCAGCGACCACATATCGCTCTTCATGTCGTACGGTAGGTCCTGCCATACCTCGGGACTAGCGTAGTACGGTGTTCCAGTCTGCGTATGTGCCAGCCCCTGCTTTAGAACCTTGGACACGTTGAGATCTCCCAACTTGTAGACCCCTTCCGCATCGATGAACACATTGGCACATTTGAGATCTCGATGTAGAATCTTGCAGTCATGCAGCGATTTCAAACCTACTCTAGCTTGCATGAGTACCTTTGGTCATGTGCACCAGTGCCTTCCAAATTTCATCTTCGGTAAAGCGAGTTCGCTTTTTGATGTGGTCGTTGATGCGCTTCAGAATATCGCCCCCACTGGCATATTCCATGATGACGTTCAGAGTGGAGGTACTCTCGTCGTAGAAGGCATCCTTGTAGCCAATGATATACTCGCCGTTGAGACTGGCCAGGATGCGTATTTCGTTGACTGCGTTCTACCGTTCCTTTTCTTTCATGGCTCCCAGCTTAACCTGAAACGTGAGGACTGGGGTACCTTCTTCATGGCGTATTCCTTGCCGTCTTCCTTTCGCTTGACCTTCCAGACAACCCCGAAGGCTCCTTCGCCTAGCTTGTTGAGCATTTCAAAGTCCTTCGCGGACGACTGTTTTACCTCCATCTGCTATTTAATATTCAAAACGAGCTGCTACAGAGGATTTAACGATACGCCTTTCCGAACGATTCCATCGAAAGAACTAGGGGATAACTATCATGGTTGTGCATTGACGAATTGGATATCATTATTTTCTCAATCAGATGATCTCTCGATCATCTTGGTCTCAAAATAATGAGTGCCCAGGTTGTTGTAGGCTTGTCTTGTTGCTTTGTAAGTATTCTCAGCTGTTTGGTGTTTAGTGTCTGACTCGCGATCAAACAATTTTATCTTTT
>ERZ724508.1433-NODE-1433-length-14183-cov-5.396588_pt1 | contig 14183 bp, 20 predicted proteins | sample MGYA00376041_ERZ724508 | MGnify/ENA primary metagenome ERZ724508 (study PRJEB28724, sample SAMN07190887) | wastewater metagenome | isolation source: effluent of sewage treatment plant in Hong Hong | place: USA: Christiansburg, Virginia | collected 2016-03-01 ...
GGCAACAACGAAAAGACTTTGGAGGTACCATCCATACCAATTCAGGAGCTACAGTCATTCTTGCAGCCAAAAACCTTCCTAGTAGGCAACCATATAACCCTTGCCGATCTGCATTTGCTAGTCGCAGTACACCCCCAAATCACCAGCCTTTCGGAACAAGACAAACTGAAATTGAACAACCTGTACCGTTGGTATTGGCACATCCAGTCCCTCGACGGCATCGGCAGCTTCTTAGCACAAACCAATCGTAAGAAGCTTAGGCAAATTAATTCTTCGATGGTCTGCGAACAACCATTCCTGCCAGCAAATAACCACTGATAGTTTCTCAGACCCACAAAGATGCTTTGGTTCTACACCACTGCGAATGAAATCACAGGTCAGTTTGTTGACTAGCACCCAGTAGCCTCTTCCTTTCGAATTAACACTCAGTGAGCACATCCAGGGACTGCTGCAGGTCCTTCTGGCAGTTGGAGAGGTTACCGTTGCATGCCACCAGATTATCGCGGAGACCCTCTGCAGCTCCAAGTAATTCAGTAAAGTTGAGTCCGTTGTTATCATCCTTGGATAGGCGTTGCTGGACGGCTTCGTACTGCTATCGAAGCTGCTTTAAACTTTTATAACACAATTAGACATCGTCTTTTATTCTATCCCTGTACTGCAGCATCTGGGTCATGTCGCGGTGCACTGCTTCATACCGTTCGATGAGAACATCCTGGGCAGCTATTTACTTCTTCAGCATAGCTTCTCGCTGGTGGCTGCTGATGTACAAGCTAATCAGAACTGCCAAGCCCATCACCAGAGCGGCGATGACAATCTTGCTGTTGTTCATGAAGGAATTATTAATTAACCTGTCCAGGCAGATCCAGTTCAGCGGGTTATATAACCCGCTCCACCAGTTAATTTGGCACTTCTTGAAAGCTTTGTTGAAAGCCAATACGCTAATAACCTATCTGCGGCATGCTCTTTCAGTACAATTCACCGTATCGGCTGCAGTTGCCAAATGGTCGAGTTGGGTTGGTTTGAGCCTATCACCACCCTTATAGTTATTCTGTCGCCAATGGATATTGAGTTTGTTGTGGAAGATGATCTTCCCACTGTGCTGGGCAAACTCATGCAGGACCAACCCGAGGAGACTGCTAAAGTGCTGCTAAATAGTCTGCTGATTTTGCTAGTCTAGCAAGGTACCAGTTTGCTGCAACTCATGCAACAGCTGCAGGGGTTTCTCGAAGATAGGGAAGTGTCCATTAGAAAGGCAGCAATCAAGACGCTAGTTGAAGTGCTCCGTCGTACGAGAGACCTGACCTGCTCCATAGCTGATATGTAGGAATGTGTCAGAAGACTTATACCTAGGGTGATAGATGTACCTATCGCTGGCTAATCGATAAATGTTCTTCAACAGATTGTGCTGGCTGCTACGGAGATTTCTCCGGTATGCTGCTCGCAGCTGATAGCACTCTTTAACGATCCGAAATTTCATCCGACTTCTCACCGGCAGCAGGTGAGGCTATGCTGTTATCGCATGCTCATTCAGCTGACCAAAAAGTGCAGGGAAACTTTGTGTCACTCTCCACTAAGTCACACAAACTTCATCCGTACGATAATGGAGTCAACCTATGAAGAGAAAGATCCTCGGAATATTGGTAGTGTGTTTCGATTGTACGAATGGACCTGTAGCAACATGAGTGTGGAGAGCCTCACCCCATTCGTTGGGCAGCTCTACGAAAGTTTGGAGGCATACTACCCAATCGACTTTATTGGCGATGATTAGGAGGGAGAATCAACCATTTTGGAGGAACTCTCGCAATCATTAGACTGGTGTTTGACACATCCGATATTCGCAGAGCAATGCTTACACACTCTCGTGGAGAAAATGGGCTCACCACCTATCAAACAGTTCCTACCAACGCTGAACCTCTTCATTTTACGCAACCACACGGAGATCAAATTTCAGCCTAAACTCATAACACTGATACGAAGGGTGCTGCAACAGGAGTTCCTCGAGGATGTTGACTGTCACCTGCCGCTGATCGACTGTATTGATTCTCTTGTGCAATTCGCCTATCGCCGTACCAGTTGGCCAGCTACTCCCTTGGACCTTTCATAATTTCTGACAACGGTGTTATCTTCAGCTTTAGATGAACGGCTGCTCACCACTCAAGCAGGTTTCTCGTTGAATCTGGTTCGGGTACCTTTTGATGTTATTTAGGTGCTTGCAGCAAATTTCAAGGCCAAACAGTTCGTCGGTTACTTCATAGTTAGTAGGTTTCTGAGGGAGGTTGATGCTATCGATGCCGCAAATGAGACGAGAGTTGAGATTCTGCTGGGACTAGTAGTGGCTGCACTGAACAACAACCCACGTATGCTTCCAGATGGACTCGTCAATGTACAAGACATTACAATATAGGCACTCCGACAGAGATTGGAGCTTGTCTATGGCTACGCCGCGACCAACTAGCAACAGTCTCTCAAAGTCATCGTGCTCAAGATACTCATGTCGCTGCCACACACACCCATAAGCAGGGAAATCAGCGAAAGTGTTTTGAAGATGCTGTCGAGCTCCACTGTGGATGTACTGCTGAGAAAATCCCTGGTGGATTTTCTGAACGCTATGCAGGATCCAACTCTCCAATTGAACCTATCCAATTTTGTGGTTGGTCTGGCTGGGAGTAGTATCACCAGCGACGAAGATGCACAGGTCTTGGTGTACAGCTTGGTATGGCGAAAGGATTTCAAGCTCATCAACGAACTGCTGTGCAAGTAGCCACCGTTGGTGGTGGATGCACTTCTCGAACAGCTGACGAAACTGCCGGTTGAGCGTGCCATCGATTGCTTGCTGAGTCTCAGCTACTAAAACTTGCAGCTTGGAACATTGAGAAAATTCCAATCAACCTTGTAGCAAATTCATAACAAGCAGCCTTTCGAGGAAGAATCCTCTATGAGGATAACGAGAAGGCTGGAAGAGGCATTGTCGAGATATTCACTTGCAGAGATATTTGTGCTTTGTGGATGGAGATCAGCGATCAGAGAGATACGCATGCTTCCCAATGAACTCGTAGCTCGACTGACCTGTTCAGAGCAGCTATTTAAGGATTCTGCTAATTCGCTGTCATTTGCACTATTTGAAGAAATTGCAGGGTTGCTTCCAATATCCTCAACAGCCGAGACCAACACATGCTTCACTTAGGTGGTCAATGCAGGCCGGATTCGTCGGTTAGGCCTCTCGCTGATCTTGGAATTGAAATAGCAGCTGTAGCGACAGGATCACACTTGCTAAGCCCTGCTGAATAGGGTAAGCCAGGCATCCAAGCATGACTACCCAACCCTCCGACAGTTGCTTGCTCGGCATATCTTGCCAGTGCTGTTGAGCCATGCCTAACACTCATCTCACCAAAAGTAGTTTTTCCGGCTTCTCAAATCCATACCCTTGGGAGAGTTGAGAACCATCAACGAACGCATTCTCCGAGTAATTCTCCTGCAACTGAAGCAGCTGGAGGGTGATTTCGACTTACTGCATCTGTGCTTGGACATCCTTGTGCAGTTCCAAGAGCAGCTGAGCGATGATAAGCTCGAAAGCGTTCTGCCTGTACTGCTAAAGCAACTCTCCAGCAAGCAACTAGCACCTACTGTCGTTCTGCTGAACTGTCTAAAACTACTCCATTTTATGAGCAGTTGCACCTTTGCTCTGAGAAACCAGAAGGAAGTCGTTACCTGCTTGAAGCCTTTGCTGGCGCATCGCAAGCGAAAGGTTAGGCAAGCAGCTTCGGCCAGCCTCAATCGCTGGTATAACCTTTGATTGTATGTAAATTATACGAGTATGGAAAACGCACCCATCAAGTAGCGGGCTTCTATCCCTCTTGCTGAAGACATAACCACTGAAGCGTACACCCAGATGCCCGTGGGAAGCTTCGGAATGAACTTAATGAAACAGATGGGCTTTTCGTAACAGAGAGGGATAGGACGCAATCCCCAGAATGCGCTTCCTCAAATACTCGTGCTGAAACCTCGACCGAAGGGACTGGGACTAGGTGCAACGCCTACTGGAAGTGAGCAAGAGCAAGTCGAGTACTAAAAGTTCCACAAACCAGGAACAAAAGTAAAAGTAGTGCGGGGACCACACCGCGACCTCATCGGAGTTATCCTGAAATCTGAGAAGGACAATGAAATTCTGCTCGTGCAGTTATAACTCTCCGAGCAGAACGTGAAACTGCTGAAGGAAGATGTTGTAAACTACACTGAGGAGCCTTAATAGTAGCCAACTAAAGAAGGTGGTGATGCGAAGAAGAAGAAACGGTTGAAGTGGGTCATTCCAGGCATCACAGTCAAGATTATAGATAAGAATAGCAAACACTACCTCCAGAAGGTGAGGGTGCTGGAAATTACTGGATAGCGAGATTTTGAATGCATCAACGATTCGAAGCAAATCATCAAAGACCTCAGGGAAAAATCACTGCAGACGGTGATTCCGCTTCCTGAGGAACAGGTGATCGTGCTCAGAGGCGAGCATCGGGGCGCTCGGGCCAAACTGAAGTAGCGATGGCGCAGTGACCATACTGTGATGGTTCAAACCCTGTAAGAGTTGGAGTTTCTCAAGCTGCCAGAAGATGATGTCTGTGCCTATAACGACTGACCCTTCCCACCACCGCAATAATATTTATCGTGCATATATTTGAATGGGCAATCAGCTACTCGCTTCAAGCCGAGGAGTCATCTTCATGTGGTACCTCTTCGAGTTCGTGGGCTTCTTCTACTGGATTGCCAAGTTTATCGAGGGGCGTTATGTGCTCATGGATGAGTACTATCAGGGTTAGCATCCGAGACCGCAGGGAACTGCTCAGGCGATAGTCGGTATGGTTTCAATGCTACGTAGAGCCTGGAAAGATAGTGGCAGAAGTACGACCACCTCCAGTGATTGAAGTACGTTCACCGTGCCTCGTAAAGTTCATCGAGCTATTCGAACTGTTCCTGTACGACTACCTCCCGTACCTTGGTATGGCCGTCCTTAACGTAATTATCTTCCGAAGTTGGGCCTTCAACCTGGTCGAGCTATTCCTCGTGCTCGTTCCCATGTGGCTCTTCAATATTCTCAAGCTTGTTCCACCGCGTTACTTATGCCTCTCGCTTGTGACAAAGTTTTGGTGGAGCGGATGGATGCTTGGCTTCTTCATCAACATCTGGACCATCCAGAGTTATTGATTGCTGAATGCCCGTAGACTTCGTTTATTGTATCCAGTGTCCGCGACACATATGCGGACGAAAGAATGCGGTGGAGACGCTTACTACATTGTATTTGCACAGTCTATAGCTATGATAATAGAGCATTTGCCGAATGGAGAAGGACTACCTCCCATCGACTCGCTACACCTCTGACGAGCTGAATTCGTTAGACATCTCCTACAAGTACCGAGACTTCTGTCAGGATGACCTGGCGGACTATGCACAGTGTACACGGGTTAACCCACGAATCCTCGAAAACGCAATGGTGTATGTGCTACCATTCAGTGAATACTTCACGCGCTGCAAACCTATGAAGCAGAAGTGGGAGCAATGCGAGGACTACCGCTAACGTTAGGTATTCGAGGAGATGCGCAAACTCTTCGCAGAGCAAACTCGTAAGCTCACCCAATCGTGACCATTGTTGTCCAGTCAAAACTATTTCGTTGGATAATTCAAAGTAGGTTGGCTTAGGTTGGTAGGTGCAACCAACAATGCTAAGAGGCCTGCATAATATATTAGTTAAGCGCCTTGATGGAACCGCCAAAAGGTGCTGATTGCCGAATCAGCGTGTTCTGCAGGTTCCGACCGATGAGTTTATCGGAGGCAGAGTGTTCAAGCCGACGCTGCTACCGGCTGAGCGACGAAAGGACTGTGGAGGTGCTGCTGCCAAAGGACTCCGAGACGTTAAGATACTCCTTTGAAAGGGTGTTCGACGGTGAAGCTACACAGTGCTAAGTGTATTAGCGTACAACCTAACCAATCGTACGCAAGTTTCTGGATGGATTCAATGCCTCCATAATTGCTTATGGGCAAACCTCCAGTGGAAAGACATACACGATGCAGGGACCAGACCTACCCGTACTGAACAGCTAGGGCATGGTTCCTCGAGCGGTAAGCTATGAAGGTAATGTAGACACATCAAATCTTCCAATAAATCGAATAGCTTCGTGGGTAGTACAGTTGCCAATTAAAGCTATCGGTTCTCGAGATCTACGTGGAGAAGGTACGTGACCTTATAGACGCCAAGAGGGTGGATTTGAAGATTCGAGAGGACCCAATCAGAGGCGTCTATGTCGAAAACCTTTCAGAGATTGAAGTGACTAGCTCACAACTGCTGTATTAGCTCCTCACCAGAGCCAACAAGAACAGGATGATCTCTTCAACCAACTGCAACTAAAGGTCTTCGAGATCTCATCTCCTGGTGTCATTGATGCTGAAGCAGACACACCTTGAAACAAAAGAGTCGAGAGTCAGCAAATTATCGTTGGTAGATCTGGCTGGTTCATAGAAGGTGAGTAAAGCCGGAATTAAGGGCAAGAATTTACAATAAACCAATAGTATAAATTCGAGTTTGAGTAGCCTTGGAAAGGTGATCAATGCGATCGCTGGAGAACAGAATCATGTCCCCTACCGAGAGTCTCGACTCACAAGAGTACTCCAAGAGTCTATTGGTGGAAATTCTGTGACAACGTTCATATTGGCTTGCTCCCCTTCTAACCTCAACCTGAACGAGACTATCTCAACACTTAGATTCGGGGATTCCTCTCAGAAGATCAGGAATAGACCCAAAATAAATCGCTAACTCTCGGAAGACGAGCTCAAGAAGGAGCTCAAATCGGCAAGAACACTTAATTTCATGATGTCCAAGCAAATCAAAGAGCTGCAGGAGGAGCTCAGTAGATGCCAACTTGGAGCCAAAATCATCCCACGCTTGAATGTTGGTCAGTGTGGTCGATGCCGAAGCGGCTCATACGGAAAACTATCACCTCCAGAACGATCACTGTTCGATAGGGAAGGAGCAATCACTGGCTTTCTTTCATAGAGAGTCTTCCTGCGACACCCGTTCATCGAAGAAGTTAGTTAAAGCTACGAACAGGGGGGTCACAGCCCTCAGCAAGACCCTGAAGTCGTTCAATAATTCAAAGAAAAACCCGTTTCGAACGACTTGCTGCCAGAACATTCTCCATTCCATCCTTCTTTTCAAACTGCTGAGGTATCTGAAGAATTTCTGCTGGACAATATCGAAGAGGATTACTTCTTACCGGTAGCAGCTGAAAACTCATAACTTCCTATTCTCAACGTCACGACGAACAAGGCAACTCCGACTATTCCTGAAAATACGCCGATTTTCAGTCAGACATCCTTCCATTATACATTTCCATCGCCCAATCTCGCAAATGATTAGACAAGCGGCAGCCAGTTGGACTGTCGCAGAAGGTTGGAATTTCCAACAACCAACAACCCCAACCGAGCCACACCGACTGGCCCCCTGGCCGAAAGACTCACTGACTTCGACACCCTGCTAACCGAATACCGACGTAAACTGACCTCCCTAAGCAACAGCATCGAGACTATGAGAATGTCGCGACTTCACTTCAGCAAACTCTTTCTGGATGCCGTCAACAACAACGATGTTCAGCATTGATCGTACATGTCCACCAGCGGATAATTCTCGAGCAGTTACATTACCATGTTTATATATGATCAATGCGGGTGATGTGCCAACAATTAAATCATGCAACAGTAGAAGACCAATCGAACTTCAAGCTTCATAGGTAAGCTCGAGAGCATCCTCGCGGACGATAACCTGAAGGAATACATTTCCTGGGAGAAGAATGGCACGGCATTTACCGTCCATAACGTTAAGGCTTTTGAGAATTCCATTCTGCCTAAGTACTTTCGACATGCGCGTTTTTCATCATTCGTGCGACAACTCAACATGTACGGGTTCAGCAAGGTACGCACAACTCCTATTGATGTTTGGCAGTTCTGGAACCCTCGGTTCTGCCGAGATACGCCAACTCCTAAGAGAATGTAAAGAAGACCTCCCCGCAGGGACTCGTTTAAAATCTGTAGCATCAGTACCGCTACAAGCTTCACCAGTCTCGATCTGACGGCTGAGTGTGACCCTGCAACCACTTCCAGCGACAAAATCTGGTCTACTTTGTCGTTTGACATTGAGGACATCGAACCCATTAGCGACCTTATCAACCGTTTGGTTTAAGAGGTAAGGAAGGGCGAGTACCTTCTTGATAGCGACGTGCAAGAGCGAGTGAAGGAGCTGCTCCAGTGCCCAACCTTCCAACCGATTAGCAAAAAGTTTCTTCCATTTATAATGGAATGTCTTGGCCTCGCTGAAAAATTGGAGCAGGTCCCTCGCTGGAGTTCCCACCATTCTCTGCAGCTATAGCTGGATATACCAGACATGATCGAGTCAAGCCATCTCTGAACTTATAATTGATATTACTTCCTACTCTATTCCCTGAGTTGGATGGATAGAGCCGGCCGACCAGTTATCGTTGCCATCGGAACAAACAATTGATATTGCCACAAGGGTATTATACCAGCAGCCACTAATTATTTAATCACCAACCATGGAGGAGAAGTATTTCGTACCCCTGACCATCGATGTCGATGATGGTAAAGGTGGGAAGCGCAAACTGTACTCCAACAGTTCATGGATGGAGGAGGAGCCACGCCACAAGCTGTTCGAACTGTTGCAACGAAAGACCTATTGCTGCAGAAGCGCCGCTTTCATCACACTTTACGGGCTTTTTGAAGTACAACTGCAGGGTAATGCAGGCCGTCAACCGCGTCAAGTTCTTCCATAAGTATCCGATTCAGCATCGTGCTGCTATCATACTCGCACCCAGTGCGCTGGTGTACTTCGCAACCGGCTTGGTTTACGACAAGTTAACTGCTGACCCTATCAAGAAGCTTATTGCACAGGGTAACACCCCCTTCTGGAAGGATCAGCACCGAGTGCCCGAACTCGATAAGGTGTACTTCGAATTGGACGATCGCAAGAATTTCGAACCCAATATTCTCCATCACGGTCTGTAAGCAATTGTGTGATGTAGGTCTGAACGGCAGCTTGCTGGCTTCTACCCCGATCTTGTGGTATCGGATGATTCACAAGTATCTATTAGCAAGCCCAGCCATAGCCACGACAAGCACTGATAACTCGGTGATTAACACAGATTGATAGCCCAATCAATAAACACAGCTGTCAGTGACAGTTTTGGCGGCGCTCCCACTTTTGCATGTAATAGTCGCCCTTGTAAAAGCGATCGAAGGTCATGCCAAAGCATGAACCGAGTAGCTGTCTTTCAAGCTCTGGGTGCTGCCGGAAGTATGGAACATAAACCTTGTTGTACTGTCTAAACTCGTTGGTGTCGTAGTAGTCGCTTTATTCGAAGATTGCCACGCCCTCGTAATACGGGAAGGCTCGATGTGGGTCATACAGATAGACTGGCCATTCACTGTAGTATTTTAGGGTGTGGTAGGAAACTCCGTCAGGGCAAATCACCAATGTTTCATTGTCCACGTCAGGCATATCTTTGAGCATTGAACGGTAATCACCTCTGTACTTGTAGCCTATTCCGCATTCGTAGACTGATGTAGCTAATGAGACTCCGATAAGTACGCAAAGCAGTTTGCTATGACGGCTTGAATACAGCTCCACAATAATGAGCAGGAATATGGGAAGTAGAAATAGAAGGTAGCGAGGGCTTGCAATAGAACTTTTTAATGAGTAGAGATAGACTTCCACTAACACCATAAGAAACAGATATGCGAGCACCACGACTTCCTTTGTACGAAGTTCGAGCCTTCGCAGCCAGTTTAAAGCTGTCATCATTAGGAAGACGCCTGCTAAGGTATACGAGCCTAATCTAACGAACACATCTAAGAGATCAGTTACAGTTGGTGGTCTTTCCGATACCAAGCAAGGCACAAAGATGAAGAACAGGGAGATAACGAAGAGAAATGGTAAGTGTGTTTCTCGTACAAGTTGAATTTGCTGAATTGTGAAGCCAATGAAGAGAGGAAGATAAAGCAGTCCAGCGACTGTATATGCTGCCAGTGTTTTAACTCTTTGAGTGTTATCCCCAAGAACTAGAATGAACACGAGCAGTGCAAACGACAACAAGGGAAAGAGATTGAAAGAATACAATCCAACTGTCGTGAACGTTGTGATGGTAATGTAATTGGCGAGACTATCCTTCTTATGCATGATGTCGATGAGTGCAATGTAAAGCCCGAGTGCAAGCATCAAAACAATAGAATAGACTCTCGCCATTTGATTGTAGAAGAGGATCTGAGGGTTGCAGCAGTATAGTGCGACAGCCATGAAGCGCTTTCGTTGGTCGGTTGTACACTTACTCACCAGCATTTTGAATAGCACAATGGAAATGATCCCAGAGATTATCGAGGGCATTCTAACTGATAACTAGCTGCTTCCAAAGAGCTGCATCCAATAGTGGAGTATGATGTAGTGGAGGAAGGGAGCAGTATCGTTTCGGACTACTTACAGCATCCGCTCGAAGGTGAAGGAGGATGCACGTACACTGAAGGCCTCATCCCTCCAAAGCTCGGGTGTGCCCGCCTAGTAGAAGCGTAGAAGTAAGCCTAAACCCATAAATAGGTATGAAAGTTTGCGCCAGGTCGCCGCCTCCATAGATGCGTTATGTTTGTCACCTTTAACTTCTGGGCTGCTCATATGGATGATTAATTATAGTTCGACGTCCGAAATCACTTCAGTCTTCCTGAACCGAGTTGTAGTTGGTGGCAGCAGTCTTTGGTCTCGAAGAACGGCTGCGAGCAAGTTCTGCATAATCCGGCACGGATTCCTTCCGGATTATATTGTTGCGGTAGTTGCGGTTGCTCTTCCAATCGGGCTGCCACTTCTGCCGACCGTACAGCGAGTAGGCTGATTCGATACGTTTGAGTATTCTCTAAGTGGCATATGCAAACTACTCTGTTCTCATGGTTGATGTTGACTTGCTCGATGGTACGTTCATACTCCTTCAGTAGTTTGTGGGTGCGGGGGTTCGTCGGCACATTTTCTGGAATGATGTTGGTATAGTTATTTGGTGGCTTCGCTTCTAACTCCAGCATGCGGTTAAGTAGTGAGTTGTTTTCCTTGTTAGTTTCGTGTTGGCGCACTACATAGTTCATTGGGTACTCACGGTGTACTTGTTGTGGATCTTCGATAAGGAGTGCTTCGGACGCCAGGGAATTAAACCCTTGATAGTTGAGCGAGTCTTCGCGAGGTTGGCGAGGTGCAGCTTATGCATCTACGTGGTAGGGCTCATACGTTCACTTTCATCTCAGTGCCGATGATTTTGTTGCTATCCAAGTAGTTCCACATCAATTTTCCAATGTTCTATGGATGAATTGATCGGAGAAAAATTGCCATTGAACATCAAATATTTAAACGCAGGACTAGTGTGAAGGTAATTCGACGATAGAAACGATACAAATTATCATTTCGGGGCGGCCGTGGCAATTTCATATAGTTTCTCGGCGAGTTCCAGCAGTTGATTCTTCCCCTCTAATCCATCGGTGTGACAAGAAGGAACTTATTTAAGTCCGTAGAGAGCTCCAAACCAAGCACCTGCAATTGTCCCGGTGGAATCACTATCTCCACCGTGGAGGATACCCCGAAGACAAACTTCCTCCCATGACTGACGGCAGCCCAGTATAACATCGTAAGCGATTATCACACTATCGTGACCAGAAGCCCCACCCCATCCAGAATAGGAAATTTACTTATAAAACTTCTCTCTTTCTGGAACATCATAGGGGAAAGGGAATTCTGGAGGTTTGGGTTTATTCGGATCCATTGACAACTTTCTCAGGCTAACGTAATTTTTCCAAGCACTTACAAAGTATGTCCAAGGTTTACCGAAATTCTCTTCGAGAGAACGTTTAGTTTCCTTAACATGTTCCTACGCTTTTGGAAAGACTTCAGTGAAGAGAAGTCCCGCCCATCTCTCCGGTTCAATTCCATTGATAGCGTAAAAGGTGAAGCATGCAGATACAACACTTCCCAAGTAACCTATTGGATTGTTGTGGGTAATTCTCCCAGCCTCTAAAGACACCTCCACCACTTTGTCGATATTATCGTAGAACAGGCCAATACATGCTGATCGCATCGCACCTCCACAGCCTCCTGATGAAGTGCCGAATTCGATATCTTTCCAATTTGATCCATCCTCCTTCAACATCATTACTGACATTTGAGTGCCGTAACCAGGTGCCCGACCATCCATACGCTCCCAACATTTAACATATTGGGCAGCTATCTACCTTGCAACATCGTCAGTGGAAGTCGACTTTGTCGTGTTCACAAGTGCAAGCGCAGTGGCGATGTGCATAACAGTGTCGTCGCTGTATCGCCAATCGTCCGGATTCATTGTGAGTGCTAAGGGACCCTTGCCATTTGTCATCTACATCATTTCCTTGTGGATAGACTCTCCACGCTTATTGAACTCCCATCTTCCGTTGCGGTATCCCATACTGTCTCCGACTGCAGCTAATAGCATCACAGCCTTATACTTGTCCAATGTTCTTCCGGTTCCTTTTGACTCCATAGTGTTTATGAACTATTCAGGCAAAGATTCGCTTGAGGTTTAAATAATCCAAGAGCAATCATTTCGGATCGGTCTCAGGCTTCGTGGTTGTGCTGCTAGCTTCCGATTCCTTTGGTTTCTAAACTTATTTTGACTGTGGCTCGGGAGCTTTTTCTCCTTCCTTGTCTTTCTTTTCACCACCAGCGTCCTTCGCTTTCTTTTTCTCTTCCTTCTTCTTTGCCTTGTCTAACTTCTCCTGCCATTCCTCAGCAGTCAGCACATACTTGTCCTTAATCTTGAACTATGCCTCCAGAAATTCAAAGAGGAATTCCGACACATCTCCTTGTATCTGAATACGGTCCTCGTCGACGACACTGCATGAACATGCAAACTTCTTCGAACATTTTTTGCTCATAGTCTTTGCGTCGATCTTATTCGCCACGAGCCCCCAGATGGTGGTGATAAATTTCTTCTTCATGCGTTCCTTCACGTCGAAGATGATGTATTTTTTGCCGGAGTCTTCCTCAGTCTTAGGCTCTAAGCATCATTGTTGATGGTACATTCGGCAGCAACTTATGGCTTGCCCTCGGCATTTTTGCTGTCCTTTGCGAGTGCAGGCTCCTCGGATGCAGCGAGCAGCTCAGGCCTGTTTTTCTGTTTCCAATCTTGGCATTTCTGTGCCTTCGGTGTCCATGCGCAATATTCGAAGGGCAAAGTGCAGACTAAGATGATGAATGACGTCTACTTGGGCAGTACTCTACCACCAACGGCTTCAATAACGCAGGTACTTCAGCCTCCACTACAGGTTCCTTGTCCTTCTCCATGAGCAATATGTTAGTGTTATAAGGTGACCACCTAAACCTTGAGAAAACTATCCATGGACAGCACTTGCATGAGATAATTGTCGATTAGAAGCAGCGCTCAATCGCTTTCCCGAAGGCTTGCGTAAGCGTGTCAATCAGACAGTCTCAGTATATTTTCCATATTACTAATGCACTAGTTTTATGGTATGAGTCCACTCAAGCATCGTTCCTGGTTGGGAATCATGCTGGATGGGACTCTGAGGGGCTTGAAGTTAGAATTCGACCAGTCCAAGTAGTATTTCAAAAATTGTCGAATTAACGTTCCAGTAACCAGTTGTCTACGCCGGGGGCTTGGTGGCACTATGTCATCTTCAAAACAACGGAGTTGAAGGAAACTCACTTTTATGTGCGCGTTTAGCTAGCCGGTTGCTTTAATAGAAATACTATGAGTAAGTTGGACCTCCTCAAGAGCACAATCGCTTAGAGGTTAGGCGACGATTACGACGAGGAAGAAGCTGCGAAGGAGCTCTACGACAGCTACCTTTCAGAACCGAAAAATTTTGCACCTGGGCACGTTCAAGCATATCTCAAGGACTACCTATCCATGCCGAAGATAGGCGAGGTTATGAAGATCCTGGAGGACAATGACTTCTTTTGGAAGGAGTAGATTATCGATCCCAACCTCTACTTGAACGAACAAACAGGTTTGCTTAACAGCGAGATGGCCTACGCGAATATTCCATCTACAAAGACCGAACCAGCAGAAAAGATACTCTATCGGTGTCTCATCGTTGCTTCGCTGTTGGAGCAA
>ERZ724508.1434-NODE-1434-length-14157-cov-7.973904_pt1 | contig 14157 bp, 13 predicted proteins | sample MGYA00376041_ERZ724508 | MGnify/ENA primary metagenome ERZ724508 (study PRJEB28724, sample SAMN07190887) | wastewater metagenome | isolation source: effluent of sewage treatment plant in Hong Hong | place: USA: Christiansburg, Virginia | collected 2016-03-01 ...
AACCACTCCGCTGGCGCTATCAGCGACACTGAGTGCTCATGTCCTATCCCTTACAGCTGGAACGGCACTGACTGCGCTCTGAACTGTTCGCTTGTGAACCACTCCGCTGGCGCTATCAGCGACACTGAGTGCTCATGTCCTATCCCTTACACCTTTATTTCTTCTGCTCCTTTCTGCTTCTTTAACTGTTCATTGGTTTCCCATACTATGAATTCTTCCTACTCATCTCTTTCTTCTTGTTACTGTCTTTCCTCCTACCTGTGGAATCCCTCGCTTCTTCTATGCTCTCCGAACTGTTCTTTATTTCTTTACGTTGCGACCAGCTCTTTACTTTCTTCTCAATGCTAATGTCTTCATAGTTACTTTTGGAATGAGACATAGCAATCATGCGTTTTAAACTGTACTTTATTCGAATTTACTGAAGGCACTCGCTCAATTGACAACTCTTGCTTATGCCTGCCTGGCTATACTTGGGACTAATTTACCATGGCATGTACTCTTATATGTCTTACATCACCGGTATCGACTGCTCTAGCGTGCCAAGAATTGTATGTATGGAGCCAATCCTAATCCACTTGCGTTCTCTCTTTCACTCTTGGTAGCTTTCACCAACTAACCACAGCCTTACTCTTGGTGGCTCTACTTTATTGACGGTTTATTCGATTTATATTTTCGCACCTCGTAGTGTTTGAATAAATATAATGCTCAGCTTCGTTGAGAAGTACGATAGCCTACCCCCGAAAATCTCTAAAAGATGCTTTCCGGAGCTGAAAAGCGGAGTCAGCTATGAGGCACCTTTGGAGTTCCACAGCAGCCATGGACGTTATTGTTAGAATTCCTACAATAATCCCCATCTCGAACCAATTCATCCAGATCAATTCCAGGACATTGTGCCAATTCAGACAAACCCTATCTACATCCAGGTGAGGATAGTAAAATGTAGACCAGAAACATAAGGGACATCGAGGATCCCGAATCCAAGGATAATGAGTTCATGTTAAACTACAGGCAGCAGCTCTCAAAGTCCCCTCGGCAGTTTAAACGAAAGAAAGGGCTCTTTGTTGACTTCATCGATCGCAACCAGTGGCAAATGAAGCATAACTTGGTCAGCAAAGAGAGGCTGAGGACCTAAATCAGCAGGCAGTTTCGGACTCGCTCAAGGACTATCGAGGTACCTGATGGGAAGAGGAGCAGCAGCGTAGCCTCCATAAACTTCCGTAAAGACCTTCTCGAGCCATCGAACAAGTACGATTGACTGGAATGTAGAATTGCAACCAGAGCATCGATTGAAAGCAGACTCGACACCATCACAAAATCGGCAAGCAGTCTCTCAGGAAAAAGCCCATTATTGTAGAAGTCCCGTTTACGTTCCCAACGCATGAAATTTTCAGAGTAAACCTCATTGCTACTCGATAAAAGGAAACTAAAGCCTGGCATGCAAGTTACAAAGACCACCTTCCCACTGATAAACAAGCTGAAGCTAGACCGGCAGGAAAAATCGCGTAGTAACCTCGAATAGACAATAATTCGCGAGCGAATAAACATTATCCGGGCACCTTGGTACCACAGCAAGCTACCCATGTCCAACGACTTTATCGAGGAATCACTCCAATGATCACTAAGCTACATATCGTCACCACTCCATGATCTTCCACTCGCAGAGCTCCGTCGCGATGTTCTTACGTATTTCAGCAATGCTCGGTAGGAATACCTTTTCGAACGGAACTCCCAACACAAACGAACGAATACCGCAGAGAGCATAGACTCCGCAATCGGCATTGCCTTCTTGTTGTGGAAATATTTCCACCCGGCGTGGCACATTCGCATTTTTGAATAGATACTGCTGAAACTGCATGATTGGCTTAGGTAGTGGCCCCTTGTTAGCGATGCTATCGTATATACGAATGACATCCCGAGACATGATGATGAAGACCCAGTGCCTCTTCTTCCAGTGGACTGGTACTAACACCTCGGATAGGTCATTGAGCTTCATTTTTTGGAAGAGTTTGGTTATGCGTTGGCTGTTGGCTGCCGAATCGGGGCTCTTGAAGTTATCGTAGAAGTAGGTGTTTGCCAGCACCATGGTATGGTTGGCCCTTCTGTTTAAGCTTAACAGCTTGATGTAGGCGTTGATAACACCGTCATTCAGACACCGATTTTCCTTTAAGGTATGTAAATCGTAGTTGGTGAGGTTATGCTAAGCTTCAGTTCCGCGCTCGATTTTGAACTTGAAGGATTTCTACTCAACCATAATTTCTAGAGAACCTTTCGAACGGAGAGTGGGCTCCTCCTTGTTTGGTTATTGAGAGTAGATACTGTAGATTGACTTCTCGGAACTGCCGGAGTAGCCCTCGTAGTTTGATTTCACACTCACTTAGCTGTTGGGACGTTAAACGATCGCTTACTTGGAAAGCTTACTTTGTTCCTCTATTAATGTTGTACTCTTGTCCTGCGCATTCTTGAACCTCGGTGATCTTCTCAGCTGAGTCTTCGAATCGAGCTTCGCGGAGCCGCTCGGCAACGCTTATTGAGATGCTAACTGTTCGGATACGCAAATCTGGCTAATGATAGATGATTGTTTGCTGTTTGACGGGTGCTCTTAGCAATTATGCTTTTCTGATCGGAGTCGACCGTTCCTCTCACTCTGCTTTCCCTTGAGGTAGCTGGGATCAACAGTTTGACGTTGCTACTCGCTCATGTTGTTACAAACTATTGGTTGCACCAATTACTTATATACTGAGCTTTGGAGGATCAAAGAGACCTCAAACCCACTTGACAAGGAAAAGGTTGGGTGTTTAAATTTGTTCTGCAAAGAAGTTTGAGCATGAAAGTTTTTAAAGTAAGTTAGCCCTTGGCAATCAAACGATTACGTTGCTGTTGCTGTAGCTGATCAGCCTCGTGAAATCGGAATTCAAAGTGGTTCGGATAGTCATGACACACACAAAATAGCATGACGTTCTCAGAACTGTTCTCGTTTAGCGGTTGCAAGACCATCAAAAGTGCATCTGATGCTCTCTAGCTCTTCGTATGTTAACGAACAGCAGAGCAATGTAATGATGGGTTTGAGGCTCATTGCCTTTAACCTTCATACACCTCCTATTGTTATATGGGGAAGGAAGGCTCATTAAATTTGAGGAGATCACTAACTCGAAGGCTGACCAAACAGTTTTCCTGAGAGCAATTAACTTCGTTGCCCCACTAACAATCAAATCAGGCAAGGATTGTTGATCAATATGCGGAGTCCGTTATATATTCTGAATAACAGATTTAAGGCCCCCAATGAAATCCCAATACATAATATTATCAAAGACTCGCAAATGGGTAACAGCAACAACCAACCTTAAGGACCGCCAGCTCCAAGTGCTAACGTTCCTTTGAGCGATTGGGATGCCGACTTTAAAGGGCATGGGCAAGCATATAAATCTGGACCTGTTATGGACAGGCAGTGTACCGACATCTGCTGCCTCGTCACCTTCTTTGTTCTGCTGCTTGGGTTTATCGGGCTCGGCGCGTACTTCATTTACGGGTACAATACAGTCAACAGTGTGTTACAACAGTTGAGTCCAGGAACTACAAGCACTCTTCCAGGCTTCACATAATACACAAATGGACCGTTCGCCGGGATTGTCATCGGAATGATCTTTCTTTCGGTGCTGTTGGCCATTGGCTTCGTCTTCCTTGCCAAGTCATGTCCGAAGTGCATGGTATGGGGACTCATAGTCTTCTCCGTGCTGCTGTTCGTTGCCGTCGCTGCTGCTGGCTTCGGTATCGGCAGCTATGTCCTTGGAGGCATATTTGCAGGAGTCGCCCTCATCTACGCACTAATCCTGTTCTGCTGTTTAAGAGGTCACATCGATACCTCTATTATTCTCGTCAAGTGTACCGGAGAATTCCTCACCGCCAAGCCTCAAGTCTACCTCATCGGACTCATAGTGGGAGTTATTACATCAGCCTTCTCGATCTATTGGCTGTTCGGCTATCTGGGAATTCTCACAATGTCAACATATGCCATTGACCCATTCACTGGCAACGGCCCAGTCATCTTCCAGGCCGTGTTCTGGGTCTTGTACTTGTTCTTCACCTACTTCTTCTATTTCGTGACAGTGTTCCTGATCGGTGCAAGTGTCGCTATTTGGTACTACAAGGTCGATGGAGTTTCGATGTTGGGAACGGCTCTGAAGTGGTGTGTCATGTACCACATCGGCTCAATCACCTTCGGGGCCTTGATAATCACCATCATCCGAGTCATTCGAACCTTTGTGAGCGAGAACAGCAGCAACCCCTGCCTGAGGCTTTGCTTCTGCATCATCATGTGCATCTTCAAAGCGCTCGAGTACTTCCTCAAGATCCTCAACCACTACGCCACCATTTCCATGGCGTTTACCGGCCAGGGCTACATCAGTTCGGCGAAGACTGCTGGACTCATGATCTTCACGAACCTCGGACTCTTTGCGACTGTCGACATCATCTCAGCCTTCTTCTTCTACGTGGCTGTGATCGTATGCGTCGGAATCCCGACCGCCGTCTCCGCAGTGCTCCTCGTATTCTTGGTCCCCAACAGCGCCGCGCTCATCATCTACATGGTCATCATCGTGTTTATGTTCTCACTGCTGATCTCGATGACCTTCATCACGACCTTTACGGACGCCCTATCTGCAGTGTTCCTGTTCTACTGCATGGACAAGAAGCTTGCCGAAAGCGGAATTTGCCAGACCAACTGTCCCGACGGCATTAAGGACTTGATGGTTCAACTGTCTAACCAGCAAAACGTAGTGAGCCAAAACGTAACCTCCGACAATTTGGTCCCAGGAGGCCAAACGGCTGGCCTCTACCAGAACAAAGTCTGACATATCGATCGAACCATAGAATTAATTGTAATATGCTCGGGGAATTGTTTGATATTTCATCATAGGATTTCCATGTCTTCGCCATCCCAATTTGCCTCTCGGTACTTTTTCATCTTCTTCTTTCGCTTGGTCTGGTTTCGGACGAAATCGATGTCCTCGTCAAGGTTGTCGTCAAGGGATCGGCTCGCAGAGTTCATCGGAACATCCTCGATTGGCTCTCTTCGTTGAATAGGTGATGGAGCGAAGCTTGATTCGAACTGCATCGGGAGCTCAGGCTGGCTAATAAGTGGCTCTCCAAAGACATTTTGAGGCGGCGATGCCTCCGGCAGGTGCTCAACATGTGGCTCTTCGTGGGCCTCAGGTGCCTCCTTTAGCTCCAAAATTTAGAGGTCCTCAACCACAGGTACCACAAGCGTTTGCCTCTCAGGTGAAACTTCCCGTGAATCTTCAATGATGACATCCTCAGTATCCTCGTTGTGGATGTTGTCGGCGACGAGAAGATGTTTGCTACTGTCACTATGCATCTTCGGCTTGAAGAAATTAATATCGGTTTCGGCCACTGGTTAGCTAAGCTCTACATTGATCTGAGTTACGGGGTGTGGCCCAGGAGGCAATTCACAAACTTCCTACTTTGGTTCGGATTTGAGTGTCTCAAGCTTTTGACTGCGCAGACGCTTGTTGGTGCGAGGCCTCGTTTCGGGAGACTCATCAACAAAGATGATCAAGTTGTTCTGTGTCATTTCATAATTTACCTGAGTGTTCTCGTGGGTGTTGTGCACTGGGCTGTCGTCCTGATCAAACACGTTGGGAGCTTTGTTGGGTGTTGCTTCGAGCTTGTCAGAACTGTGATCGAGGTCCATTATGTTTGAGGCAGAGTTTTCCACTCCGATGTACTCCTTACTTTGGGGATGTTCAATCGACTGAACACCTAGCGGTTCCTCCACGATTTTCACGTCGCTGGGTTCGATTGCGGGTATCGGCTTGTTCTTCCACTCTTGGTAAAAGACCCAGCTCTTGATAGACATGAGTCCAATGACGACGAGAATGAGGATGATAATGAGAGGAATGAGGGATTGGACGATGACTGCGACGTTATAGCCGATCAGCATCAGCAATCTCTCAGCAATGTAAGCCCACTTGTTTGTCTTCTCGTCGCGGTAGAAATAGAAGTCTATTGCGAAGAAAACCACTTCGATCAGGTTGATGAAGAACAGGCAGGGAGTGAGCAGCCGATTCATGAACGGAATTGCGATGATAACCAGGAGAATGTTGAGTTTGTACAGCTGGAGGCTGCGTTCTGCCCTCACCCTAATGATGAAGTAGCCGAGGTAGAGCATGAGGAAGACGAAGCCGACAACTTGGCAGGCAAAGAATGTCGCGTCGCCAACGAGGTCGATGTTGAGTCCGAGTCCGATGAAGGAGACCACACACGAGAAGAAAGTTCGGCAGAAGAACAGTGTGATCAGTATCTCTTCGATACGGAGGATCTTCTGGAGAATTGCCTGGCGCTTCCAGATCAGCACTATAATGATGGGCACCTGGATGAATAAGAAGATCAGCAACTCGCTGCCGATGTTGATGACGAAATTGTGATTGACATTGACGAAGCTGACAATGGGATAGCTGACCTCTCCATAGACCGCTGGGAATAGATTGGCAAAGAGGTTGGGTACGTAGAGGAACTCCATCACTGAGAAGCCTTGTAGGATGTTGTATGCATTGGCCACGATCGGGTAGGTGGAGTAGCGCATCAGTCCAAGGACTTGCAGGAACATCTCGAACCAGAGCCATTCGTTGAGCACTTTGTCGTTCCAGTCTGACACAAAGCACATGGCGAGGCCGATGATTAAAAAGATGATGCCAGGCGCCCACAATCCATTGTTCGACTATTTGTAGGTATAGTAGCTCGACACGAAGGTGGGCGTGGACAGTGCAAAGGTGTTGGTAGTTGCGTCTATCGGAAATCCGTCGACGCTGATCAAGACACCTGCTGCAAAATCGACTTTGAGGGTGTAGGCTGTCATGTCGGTGATCCCTGGTACAGTTGATTTGATATAAATAACCTGACCGTTCGAGTCGACGCTGACATCCTTGACGTCCAGCATAATGATATCTGCGAGGAGACGTCGACTGGGAGCTTCGTTGGAAAGGTACACATTCATTTAAGTTTATCTGGTAATATTGACATCTGAAGAAAGCTGTACTGGAAGCAAAACGCTGTTCATTAGTGACTCACCGCCGTCTGTCAAAACAGAGGCGACCTTGAAACTGTAATTGGGCTCTTCACATGTATCGTTGCAGGCCACACAAATAGGCACTGGGGTGAATACCGATTTGGTACCAGACGGACAGTTTTGGATGCACTTGTTCTCGTAGGTGAAGTAGATGCAAACTTGGCACTGGTTAACGGTGCCGTTATTGAAGGTGCCGTCGGGGCAGTCAGTCACGCAAGTTTATGAGTTGAGTGGCTTAAAGTATGTCTGGCCATTGAAATTTTGACACGATTGGCAGGTGGTTGGCGAGGTTGTGCATGTTGCACAACCGTCGGCGCAGGACTGGCAGGTATTGTTAGAAGCCACTCCGTAGCTTCCTGCGGGGCACGTAGTCACACACTCGGCTGCGTCTTTCCTTAGATAATACGTGACACCTCCAGCGGTATCGTTTTGGCAGCTAGTACAGGATTGAAGGCCGGCATTTGTGCATTCCTTGCATCCAGTGGCGCAGACAGTGCAGTGGAAACTATTAGAGTCGGTGCGATTCATGAAGTAGCCGGCTCGGCAAGTGTTCCCGCAGGTCAAAAGAGGGGCGTCATAGTAATACGGGGTGCGGCAGTTTTGACACTTTATCTGGCTGTTGCAGGTCACGCACTTTGTGTCGCAAATCTGGCAAACATAGGGAATAGAAGTGTTGATGTAGGAGCCGCTTGGGCAATCGAAGTCGCATACCGTTTGGGTTGGCCATTTGTATAGCTTGCGGCCGGCAGTATTAACTGTGCATGCTTGACACGAAGAGTTTCCGGCAGATGTGCACCTGGAGCAGCCGTCGAAGCAGGCAGCGCACTCATTGGTATTGGCTGTGTTGGTTGGCGCCAGCCCATAGTATCCGGTGGCACATGTGGCAGTACATTTGTTGGAGGTGCGGTTGAGGTAGGTTGGTGTCGCTGTGGTGCCGGTGCAGAATGTGCAAAAGGTGGCAATCCCAGAGCACCGAGCGCAGCTGGAGCTGCAAGCCACGCAGAGATGAGGCGAGGCTGTTGCATTTAAGAACTGACCGTTCGGGCAGGAATTGTTGTAGCAGGTGGTTGTCCCAACCCCGAGGTAGAATGCGTTGCCGGCGGTGTCCGAACTGCATTGAGTACAGCTTGTTGTGAGAGCGCCAGTACAGAGAGCGCATCCTACTGCGCAAGGCTGGCATGAGTCGCTGATGGTAGCAGATGGATCGACCTTCCCGTAGTAGCCGCTTGGGCAGCTGGCCACACAGACTCCATTATCGAGGAAGGTGGGGGAAGTGAACTTACAGAAGGTACAGTTTGTCGAGACAATACTGCATTGGCTGCAAGAGGAATCGCAAGCGAGGCATTGGTACGTGCCGGCAGCACCTTGGTATTGACCAGGCAGACAGGAAGTGCGACAAACAGTGAGAGCAACATCCTTCCAAAAGTCGGCAGTGCCGTTGTTGCTGCAGCTGGAACAGTTGTTCAGTCCGCTCAGAGTGCAAACGGCACATCCCGGGGTACATGCCGAACATAAGTTGCTTGTAGTGGCTGGAGTCGAGCTTACCTGCCCGTACTGGCCGGAAGGGCAGGAAGTGATACAACTTGTCCCCGAAAGGAAATATGTTCCAGTACAGAAGGTGCACCGAGTTGCTGAGACGGTGCAGCGAGCACATGGAGCAGTGCAGCTCAAGCAAATATGAGAGCCGATGGCTCCCATGTATGTTCCATCGGGGCAGGTCGTACCGCATGTGCTTGCAGATAGGTAAAAATCGGCAGTGCCGTTATTACCGCAAGACTGACAGTTAGTAAGTCCAGACCCAGTGCATGTAAGGCAACCGGGTGTGCAGGCCTGGCAAATATCTGTTGTGGTGGCTGAGGTGCTGAAGGAGCCAAAGAATCCAGTTGGGCAGGCCGAATAGCATCTGTTCTGGTACAAGAACATTCCAGTTGCCTTGCTGCAGAACGTGCAGTTCGTGGAGGTGCCGACGCACTGGGCACAATTGGAGTCGCATGCAAGACACTGATGGTTAGCTGCAGGTCCGGCGTATTGGCCCAATGGACATGTAAGACCGCAGGTGGTTCCCCCAATATCAAGGTAGTAGTCGCTGAGGCCAACAGTTGAGCAAGCTTGACAATTGGTCAGTCCGCTTCCAGTACATTTTGCACACCCGCCGGCACAGGGCAGGCATAGGTTGCTTGCAGTTGCGCTTGAGGATATGGCTGGGTAGTATCCATCTGGGCAGATATTGAGGCAGGCAGCGTTGTACAGATATACAGCGGTTGTGCCAAGAGAGCCACAGAATGTACAGTTGGTGGAGGTTCCAGCGCATTTCGTGCACGAAACATCGCATATCAGACACTGATTTGGATGGTTGATATCGTCCTTATACTGGCCATCGGGACAGGTTGCGTAGCAGGTAGTGTCGGAAGCGCCGAGGTAGTAAGGCACGGCGGCAACGGTTTGACAAGAACTGCAAGTGCTGATGAGTCCAGCCGTGCAGCTTCGACAGCCTGTTGTGCACGGCTGGCAAGTATTATTAGCAGCGACACCATAGTAGCCTAGTACCGGACATACGTCCAGACAGGCGAAGTTGAGCAGATAATGGGTGACCCCCGACGCTGTGGCACAGACCGAGCAGTTGGTGGGTGAACCGACGCATTGGCTGCAGCGGTAGTCGCACTTTATGCAAGAGAAGGTGGGGAGGTCAGCGTATTGCCCGGCCGAGCAGCTCGTTCCACAGGTATTGGACGTAAGGTGTTTGAAGTAGTTGACAGTTCCATTATTTTTACACGAATAGCAGGTAGACTTGAAGGGGCCGTAACAGGTCTGGCAAGCTGCGTCACAAGCCACGCAGACCGTTCCATTGTTGTAGAGGCCCGCTGAGCATGATGCGAGACATGTTCCATCGGCCTGTTTGGTGTATCCGATGTTGCAGCTCCCGCACATCGTTGCAGATGTGGTGCACGTGTAGCAGCTGACATCACAGGGCTGGCAAGTCAAGTTACTGGTTAAGGAGTACTGGCCGGTGGGGCAAGTGCTGTAGCAAGTGGACGCTCCCAGATAGTATTGCACGGTGGCTACTATTGCGCACCTTGAACAGGAAGATATGCTTGGGCCAAAGCACTCAGCACATCCTGAGGCACATGCTTCGCAGGTGTTGCTCAAGGTGATGTCGGAGGGAGAGTTGGCGTAGAAGCCAACTGGACAGGTGGATAGGCAGGCAAAGTTGTAGAGGTATGACGACGAGGTGCCAATGAACCTGCAGCTCGTACAGTTGGTCTACTGAAGTGAGCAGGTTCGGCAACTGGGACTGCAGATTTCACACAAATTGTTTGCGACGTTGGCGTATTGGCCTGTTGGGCATGTCATTGAGCAAATGCTGGTGTTGAGCGCCAAGAAGTACGGAGTGGTAGCAGCAGTTCCGCAGGAAGTACAGCTATTGAGTCCTGCAGCTACGCAAGTCGCACAGCCTGCCGTACACTGCTGGCAAGTGCCCTTGATGGTGGGATCGGTACTGATTGATGCGAAGTAACCGATAGGGCAGCTGGAAACGCAGCTTCCGCTGGACATGTAGTATCCACTGACGCATGTTGTGCACCCGGAGCTGGTGCCCGTGCAAGTGCTGCAAGGCGTGCTGCAAGAAACACAGAGGTTGGGGGAGTTGGTATTGTCAGTGAAGTAGCCGCTGGGACAACTTGTGGCACAAGTTGACTGGCTGAGGTAGTAGTGAACTCCTGCCACGGTTTGGCAGGACGCGCAGCTATTGGTTCCACTTGCGAAGCATACGGAACATCCGAGCGCACAGGAGGAGCATGCGAGAAGCAGGTTGTTTGGGTATGTTCCGGTGCTTGGACAGCTGGAGACACATGTGGAAGAGTACAAGTAAGTGCCGTTTTTGCACTTGGTGCAGGCGGTGAAAGTTCCAGAGCATTATAGGCATTCGGAACTGCAGAGAAGGCAAGAGAAGCTGTCGATATCGGCAAACTGGCCAGCAGGACAAGTTAATACGCACTCAGTGGCAGCCATCGACTTGAAGAAGTTGACTGTTCCGTTATTGCGGCAAGAAAGACACGATGTAATTGCAGTTCCAGAACAGGAGGCGCAGGCTGCATGGCAAAGTATCGGCACGCAGTCAGTCGTGTTGGATACTGAGCCAACCGGACATGTCGCTACGCAAGTGTTGGAAGCTGTCTTCAGCAAGTTCGCAGCACAGTCAATGCAGGTGGTTGAGGCGATTTAGCAGGTAAGGCAGCTGGCATCACAGAGAAGACAGAGGTGGCTGCCCACTGCTCCCATGTACTGGCCTGGAGGGCAGTATGCGCTGCAGATAGTGGTTCCAGAGATGAGATAGTAGTCGAAGACACCATCGTTCCCGCATTCGCTGCAGCGGGATGTCCCATTGTCAGTGCATGCGGCACAGCCGGGCGTACATGCATAGCAACGGTTGGAGACGGTAGTGCTGTCTGACAACCAGCCGTAATAGCCTTGAGGGCAGGTTTAAACACATCCGTTTGTGAACAGGTATCTTGTCACTCCAGCAGTGGTCCCGCAGATGGTGCAATTGGTGGAAACTGCATAGCAATCGCTGCAGCTTGGGTCACAGAGTAGGCATGTCAAGGTTTCCCCGATGACATCGATGAATTGACCGGAAGGGCAAGCCGTGGCGCATGTGGTTGTGCCGTGCACCAGATAGTAACCGACACTTTGGTAGAGTGCACAGGCTGTGCAATTGTTGAGAGTTGCACCCGTACACGCCGAGCAACCATCGGCGCAGCTGATGCACCAGTTCGCGTTGGCTCCGGTGCCTATAAATTGTCCTGTGGGACAAGTAGTCGAGCAAATGGTCGATCCGACGATGAGGTTGTATACTGTGGTTGACTCGTTTTTGCAGGCCGTACACTACTGGCCAGATCCAGTCGAAATTGTTCCACCTGTACACACTGAACAGCCTGCAGGGCAATTAAGGCAGTTGCCGCTGCTGCTATAGGTTCCCGCTGGGCATTGAGCCAGACAGCTGATACCTCCAGCAGCCAGGTTCAGTTGGTTGTAGCCTGAGGCGCACGTGAGGCATGTTGCTGAAGTAGTTTGGCAGGTCGCACATTAGGTATTGCAGCTGAGACACTTATGCATGTTAGTGCCGGCTCCCATGAACTGTCCGTTCGGACAGCTGGTACTGCAAGTGGTGGTTCCTACAACGAGGTAGTAGTCTGAAGTGCCGTCGTTTCCGCATTGAGTGCAAGAAGCGAGTCCGGTCGCGGTACACACATCGCAGCCAGGAGTGCACGCATCACAGATGTTTGATATGGCAGCATTGGAGTTGGTAAGTCCATAAAAGTATTGAGGACAAGTCAGTAGACACATTCCGTTGAGCAAGAATCGGTTGGTCCCAGTTGGTGCTTTACAGAAGGTACAGCTGGTAGCCGCATTGGCGCATTTTGTACACGAAGGACTGCAAGCCAGACAGCGGTGGGTTCCGCCGGTTAGGTCAGGATATTGGCCGTCAGGACAGGTCGTGGCGCAGATAGTTGTGTTGACAGCCAAGTAGTAGTTGACCGCGGCTGCCGAGCCGCAAGTGGTGCAGGAACTGGTGGTTCCAGCAGTGCAGGTGGCACAACCGGCGGCGCACGTAACGCATTGGTTGGCAGTAGCTACACTTCCCATGAACTGCCCGTTCGGACAACTAGTACTGCATGTATTAGTCCCAACCGCTAAGTAGTAAGCAGTTGTTCCTTAGTCTTGGCATTATGCGCATTGGGTTCCGAATCCGCCACTCGTTGCTCCGCCAGTGCAGGCTGCGCATCCTAAAGGACACTTGTCGCAAACCGGGTGAGTCGAATTTTGATAGTAGCCGGTTGGGCATAAGCTGATGCAAGTCCAGACACCTGGAGAGTTTTGGTGGAGCAGTTACGGACTGCCACACGTGACGCAGTTTGTGCTGGAACCAGTACACGTTAAGCAGGTTGATGAGCAAACGAGGCATTTAAAGTCATCTGCACCGCTGCCCATGTATTCCCCTGATGGGCATGCGACATCGCATATGGTTGTTCCGTATGCCAACCAAAGTTTCGTGCCTGCCCCATTAATCGCGCAACTTGCGCAGCCAGTGTGTCCAGCACTTGTGCAACCCACACACCCTTTAGAGCACTGAGTACATAGATTTGTTAGAGTTGGGTCAGCAATAGCGTCCTCGAAGTAGTCTGTTGGGCATGTCTGAACGCAACTGGATCCGGAGAGGAACCTATTCGATCCCGTTCCACTCTTGCAGAAGGTACAACTTGTAGCAGTTCCCGTGCATCTCTCACATGGCAATGCGCAAGGCAGGCACAAATGGAGTCCGGAAGTAACGTCAGCGAACTCACCGTGAGGGCATGTTTGGGCGCATACATTTTGACCGTTTGCGAGGAAATAGTCAACGCCTCCAAATGTTGTACAGGTCTGGCAGTCTGAGAGTGTTCCTCCGGTACAGGTTTCACAGCCATCCGCACAGAATTAGCAGGTCCCAACAGTAGAGACTGCTTGCGGGTATTGACCGGGAGGGCAGACAGTGCTGCATATCGTTTGGCCCTTAATGAGGTAATAGGGTAGCGAGCAGGCTGTGCATTAATTCGGCATTCCAGTCGTTGAGTCTGTTGCAGCACCAGTGCACAAAGTGCAACCAGTTGGACAAGCAACGCAGTTAGTGCCATCGCTATACATGCCGTTTGGACAAGTTGCGACACAGGTGTGATCTGTTGCGCTATTTGTCAATAGGCTATGTGCCACGATACAGGTTTGGCAGTTGGTGGAAGTGAGCGTACAGTGTTGGCAGGGAGAGGCACAGAGTCGGCATTCATGGAGATGCGCTGTGACAGTATCCTAAGCAAATTGGCCTGAGGGACAGGCAGTATTGCATTAAGTAGTTCCATAAACGAGGTAGTAACTGGTATCACATGAAGAGCACAAGGTACCGAATCCATTTGCAGTAGTACCGCCGGTGCAAGTTGTACAGCCAGTAGGGCAGTTGAGACAGTTGGATCCGTCAGAAAATTGAGTTGAGAGACAACTCGCCACGCAAGTCCCATCTGTCTGCTTAAGAGGGGTTCCCGAGGCACAAG
>ERZ724508.1435-NODE-1435-length-14151-cov-4.874149_pt1 | contig 14151 bp, 16 predicted proteins | sample MGYA00376041_ERZ724508 | MGnify/ENA primary metagenome ERZ724508 (study PRJEB28724, sample SAMN07190887) | wastewater metagenome | isolation source: effluent of sewage treatment plant in Hong Hong | place: USA: Christiansburg, Virginia | collected 2016-03-01 ...
AAGGCTCATGTTGCCTGTTAGTCAGTTAGCCAGTTTATTATTATAGGCGAACACGATCGATACACAACCGGGTTCAAGGGATAACTCGGCACTTGTGACACAATCAATAAGAATGCACTTTGGGATCCTTCCGTTCTGAGTATTCACTATTCAATGAGCAATGATTCACGATAATTTTGCGATAGCATCTCCAATCGATTTGCCCAGCTTGGCTCTTGAAATTATTGACGAAGAATAGCTTGCAGGCTCAATGGTTAATTCCTCAGTTTCATTTTTGCTGCACGTTTTATGTGGCAACATTACAGGACTGCTTTATTATTAATTTAACGATCAAAGGCAAGATATATGATCACGAGTGGAATCACATGCATCTACGGAGCTCTTGTCTGTGACGAGTACTGCGCAACATCTACCTGTTTACACCCGGCCTTCATATGCCAAAATACGTGCAATGACAACTGCCGCTATCTGCACAATACATGCAACAAAATCCTAAAAGACCTCGGAACGTCTTTTGTAAAGATACGGGATGTAGCAAGCGGCCGTTGGAGAGATTAAAAAATCGATTAGATTTGGACAAAGATCAACGAGCATTTCTTAAGATTGCATGCCGTGTTAAACAGCTTCCAGGAGGCGGCCAGTTAAAAAATACGCACCCTAAGATTAGGGATGGAACACCTCGACAGCATTAGACCAACATTGCAGCACATTCGAGAAGAAAATTACGACAATGTTAAGGGAAGCGGAATGCACAAACTATTGGAGGCGATCAATAACAACAAGTACTACGTCAACCAGGATGCCGCATTCAGTGGCCTGAAGAGCTTCGAGCAATACATCAACCTGATGACCACCAATATGACTGGTTTGGTGAGGGATGTCAGAAGAGTTGTAGGCATGCCTCCCATGGTTGGGGACAAGGGAAAAGCACGCAAACCCAACCCCGACTACAAGTATAGCCTCCAAGAACTTGACGAACAGGTCTCGAGGAACCAGTTAAACATCAAAATCGTTGATGAACCGATGATCAGCAACCTGTTCCCTTACTTCTGCAATGAGGAGTACATTAGCTATGAAAACAAGACCGAAAGGAACCCAGAACGTCAGAGGGTGAAGGAGGAGATGGTAAATGGTAACAAGGAGATTACCTACAATGACGGCACTATCGAGATCAAAGACACCAACGACAAATACTACAGGTTCATTGATAGGAACTATGTCCTGATGAAGGACCTCAAAACACACAACATAGACCAGCTACTTTCCGATGGAACTTAGCTACACTTTGATGCCACAGCAGGAACGGATGTGATTCGGTTGCCCAGTGGACTGAAGATCTACCGCTTTAGTAACTAACAGGTAGAATTCCACTACCCTGACAAAAACAGGAAGATCGAGGTGCGTGACCCCAAAGGCCAATTCTTCAAATTTGCGAGAACTTGATCTTGAGTGCAAGTTTTTTTTTATGGCTAAAGATGCTTTGATAGGAGACACTTCAGCTGAGAGGGTATAAGTGAGATCAAAACTTGAAGTCATTTTTTTACCTTCTCTTTCTCATTGATTCGAAGGGGGAAAGCACTGCGAAGATTTCTTTGAGATGCGAGATGGCGATTAGAGCATTGACCGGCTAGGACTTCAAATGGGCACCGACGGAGCCTGATTAATAATATAGCCGTTTGGCAATATCACGGTAGTCCGAGATGAAACCCTAGTTGAGCTGTTCGTATGGAGGGAACTATGCATCGGGCTACTGTGCCGGTGAGAAGTGCACTAAACCATGGCTAATTTGCTTTGAAGCCAACACCCATGGCACATGCAAAGGATAGTGCCTCAAAGACCATACAAACGGAAAATGCACTTTCTCATTAGACATCAAGGACTTCTACCAGAAGATTGAAGATGTTACCAATCGTATCGGACAAGCTCCTTTCTTCGAAGAAGAAGTTTACACTCCTCTGACCGAATTATTTTCCCGGTTGGGAGAGGTATTCAACGATCTCCTACAGGACGTTAAGGGTAAAGTTAAAGACATGAAGCTCGTTCCTAGCTTAGCGGAGATAATAGAAAAGTACAAATAATAGCGAAACACGTTAACGGGACGCGACATCCACGAGTTATCCAAGGCGATCAATACGAATCAGTTCTTCATTGAGCAAAACAAACATCTTGAAGATCTCAAGCTTGTCAAGAAGAGGGTGAATAAGCTATACATTGGAATCGTTGCGCTTATTCAGTAAACTCGCAAAGAGTGTGGGCTTGGGCCTATCAAGAACCCCGATAAAAAGCTAAGGATCGTTAAACCCGAATATCGGCCAACACTGCAATAGCTCGATAAGCAACTCAAACTCGGCAAGGCTGATATCCAGAAGGTTGACAGGGATATGATTGACAATTTGTTCTACTACGACTGCAACCCATTCTACATCAACAAGTTCTATAAGATGACTGAACTTGACCTGAATCGTACCGTCAAGAAGGAAAAAAAAGTAGAAAACAATCGGTACATCACCTATAACGATGGGAGTTTTGAGATTGAATACTCAAACGGTGACTATCGTTTCATCTATGAGAATTACATCTTGAAGAAGCAGTTGAAGGACGGCAAGGTCAACTACATCGATCAAATACTACCAGATGGTACCGAAATGCGTCACGACAAGGATACCAATAAAGACAGTATACTGCTACCCAGGAGCAAGGTCAGGATCATTCGATTTGGTAGTGGGAAAGTGGAATTCCACCACCCAGAAGGTAAGATTGAGCGGCGTATGCCTACCGGTTAATACCTCTATTTCGAACCAGGATGATTTTGAGCTTAATAGTTCTTGTTCACAATCAAATCAGTAGCTCCTCTTCTTCTTATTCTGCTGCTCGCTGGAGGCTTAGCGACTCCTGTGGACTGCAGCTTAGCTTGGATGGAGTGTCGATTTACTCCAACATATTTGTTCGAGCTTTCTCCACAGTTCTGGTGACCATTAGACCTATCAGAGGAATGTCGGTTGCCTTGCTCCCTTGTAGCCTCTTGTACGAATATTAGCTGGGAGTCTGCAGTGTGCTTATGCTTTCGGAGCGTCTCACAGGATTGCGGTTCAGCGTACTCTTGAGAAATTGATTTTAGCTCCGAAGCTACTCTAACTCTCGCTTTTGCTGGGCATATCGCAGTTCGAAGACTGTGAAATAGTCATTGAGGAGTTTATTTTCTTCACGTAGCTGTTTGTTCTGCAGGCGGATGTCCTCACTGAATGTGCATGGTGGCGGGGGTACCGCCGATACTTTGCCTGGCTTCGCAACCTTCAGAGGTGATGGAGGAAGGCGTCCTGTTAACCGCGCTTCCTCCATTCTGTACTTGGATTCAATCTGCTATAATCTTGATTTCATGTTCCTGATCTGCTGGTGAATCTCGCTATCTGCCCGTTTTGCTGAGCTTGAGACGGAGCCCGGCCGACGTTCTCTGCGAACAGAATCTGCCCGCATTAGGTAACCCTGGTAGTACTCCATTCGTAATCCTTGACAAACTTATATGTGTTAGGGGAAAAAATAACCAAACCGGGCTGAAATGTCATTTATCCGGGTCGATATTTCATCCCTTACGATAACGATAGAAGGTCCTTTCTACGCTATTCTAGCGTCGGGCACCTTCAATTAACTGTCGCAGTCTCCCAAAACTGGTGGTTTCGTGGAGGGTACTTCGAGCCGCGGCTGGTTCCTTCTATGCAACTTACGAAATAAGTCCGGTGTTAGTTCGGTCCTCCCGGAGAACAGTGTTTCTCAGCAGTCTTTTACGAGGAACAATGCTGCGTTGTGGAAGTGGAGCTGGTTGGAAGTGAATCTTCCCCTGGCCTATTTTCATGTTCACCTTCTTTTGACAGTTGTGAAGGAAGGGCCTACATGTTCTTCTTTTTATAAGTTCTGGAAAATGACCCTCGAAAAGGTCTTAAAGGTCATCGCTGCTGCGTTCACATTGTGAATTCTCATGATGGTTGCGTCGTCGTTTTCGACTTTAACATGTCCAGGGAGTTATCGCTTATTCCATGGCTAAGTTGGTAATATTCTATGATATTGCCCGGATAAATCGGCGGCTTCTAGATCGATGTGGATAGAGTAAGAAGTGTTTATAATGCACTGATATTTTGCCAATCATAAGCTCATGAGACGGTCTCCCAAAAAGCCACTTGACCTGCTGGAACCCGAGATACCCAACCACCAGCAAGAGGCAGAATGGATGCAGAAGCATATCGATAAGACTAAGAACAGGCTATACGTTTCATGGAGAAACTCCAAGGGGGCCGACTGTAAGATGGTTGGTCCTGAGACGAAATGTTTTTGTAACCACAGATCGAAGTAGCATGACCACAGCCAACTGCTGCTAAAGAAGGTGAACTGTAAGGCTCCGAAGTGCCCCTGCCAACAATTCTACTACATTCCTACCCACGGTGCTTACGATTTCAAGTGCCTATGTAAACATTCTTTTAAAGAGCATGACCCAGTAACACGGAAGTGTAAAAAGGGCAAGTGTACTGGCTGTCTGGGTGCTGGAGGGAAGTTTGGGAGCACCTGGACATGTTCTTGCGGCTTGAAATTCGGGGAACATACGACAGTTGTAGAGACATACCAAGAGCGGAAAGCAGCTGGCAGGCTGCTTGGTGATATGGAAAGAATGGGCGAGGAACTGGACCAACCTCTCGTTAAGGGAGGACTACTTCACCCATAGTAAGTCTAAGTTGAGAAACCATTGCCACCCAAGAAATAAGAGATGACGGCCGAAGAACGTAAAAAGCGACAGTTGGCCCGCCTGAACCATCTGATTGCGGCCAACCAGCTGCAGGAAGAGAAGGACTACGTGAAGGAGTAGATTGAATAGCCCTAGGTATAAGGTGAGGTTTCTATGTTCGAGCTGTACAACCGCCCGCACAACTACCGAAAGGTGACAGTAGAGCTGAAAAGACGACTTTGAATTTATGTGGCATCAGTCCTTGGAGACGACCTCATATTGCATCTATTCGGTATCCTTCCGTTACAATTCCTTTCTGAGCACCTTGCAGAACTCGGAGAGTTCGCTTCCCTCCCATTCGGTTTATCCTCTTCGCATTATCTACTTGATCAATGTATTCTTTGCAACGATGAAGTCCTCTTTTCCTTTTTGTTTGAGGAATTGAATTATATTCTTTTCTCTAAACAGCTCCCCGATGATCTTTCTGAAGTCCAGCAGGTCTGAGTTAGGTTGGAGTTACGCCGCATCAAGAAGATTCCTTCGAGTTGGAGCTCCTGGAATGGTAGGATCATCCAACTCATGAACCACCTCGCGAACGCAGTGAGCCCGTCGGGGTGGACGTGTCCTTCCTTTAAATTTTCCACCTTGGCGAGTGCTGGATCGCCGGCACAACTCAACACATTCACCACGATGTTGTCAGGCTTGCTTCCCTTCACGGCAAGCTCTGTCAGACTGGCAAGAAACTTGCCCTTTAGCTAATCTTTGGTGGTTTTAGACACTGCGACATAACTCTTGATGATCTCTTGATCACCAATGACCAACTTGACTCCCTCGTGCGTTCTATTGAGGTGACCAATAATCGTCAGGGCAGCACTCATCTCCTCATAGTTTTTGTTGGTGACACAGTTCCTTACAAACAGCACGATATTCTTAGAGATCTCCGGAGTAAACTTGAAGCAACCCATCGAATGCATTTTGGTGATCAGCTGAACCAGATACTTCCTCACATAGAACTCTGTGTCTTCGTCCTGAGTCATTTGCAATCGGTACAAACGCTTCCTTCTGGATGAGCTTCCAGACCTGCTCATCGTCCTTGAGGAATTGGATTGTCCACGAACTTTCACCGAACTGTTCCATGACCTCTGCAATGTTCAGCTTCAGCAGAACGTCTGGAGTGTTGTATAGTTCGACAGCTTGATGCAACAGCCCACTGCTCTTGACGAACTCGAAGCTCTTTTCATTGAGAGTTGCAACCCTCACAATGAGTTCCATGAAGCGCATCTGCACAACGGAATCCTCATGCTTCAGCCCCCTTTGCAGTTCGTTTCGCAGGGCTTCGGTAAAGAGTACTTCACTTTAGGGATGTTGCCGGTAGAGCCGTTCCCACATTCGCAGTAGCTTAATACCGTATTCATGCGCCATCAGACCGAACAGCATTTCGACTGCCTACTTATCTTCTGAAAGGAGGTTCAGGACGAACTCTCCTTGCTGCTCCAACCCTGTGAAGAACAACTCACTATTGGGTGACTTAACGAAACTCTGAAAAGCTTTCTGTTGCACTGAATGAACGGGCGACTTTACCTTTGTCGGAAGCACGATACAGCAGAATGATTTCCTTCATGTGTTCGGACTGCATCAGCCTACGGAAAAGATCGTCCAATCTCAGCCGCTTATCCTTATCCGTGACCTTCGATAGTGCAGTCAGAACAGTATGTAAGGAGTTTTTCTACGTTGCACCATCAATACCTCCAGGAAAGCTGCTAGTGCTGGAGCCTGGTAGAGCGCACCTTCGAGTACTTTCAAATCTTCATAGAACTGAGCCATTTCCGATAGACCTATAACCTCCAATTGACAACTAATAACTCAAACCCTTTTAAATTTGCCAGTGGAACGGCCGGTTCAAAGCCCCGCAAAAACCATGGAAGCGGGTGTACTCCTACTGACCCACACAACCATGGAAATTAAGCTTCACCCGCAATATTCTTAAAGCGGAGGCGGACGCAATAAATAAACGAAGTGGGATTGATAAGCGACTGCAACAGCCACCATATAATAATTAATTTCCACGAATTCAAATGCCGCAGATGCTGGAGCGTGTCGGCAAGAACTTCAAGATCATCCGAAAGATTGATGAGGGCGCTTTCGGAGAGATCTACCAGGCCATCAACGTCAAGACTAACCTTGAAGTGGCCGTGAAGCTCGAACCCGTCGGTTCGGATCACCCGCAGCTCATCTACGAGTGCAAGCTCTACAACTACTTGCATAACGACTCGACCGTTATCGATAAAGGTATTCCCAACGTCTACTACTGCTCAACTGAGGGCGACTACAATGTGTTAGTCATGGATCTCATGGGACCGTCCCTGGAGTCACTCTTCAATCAAACGCTCCGCAAGTTCTCGCTTAAGAGCGTGCTCATGCTCATCGATCAGATGATTCAGCGAATTGAGTATATTCACAGCCGAAATTTCCTTCATAGGGACATCAAGCCCGATAACTTCTGCATCGGACTCAACAAGACAGCTCACAAGATTTTCCTGCTGGATTTCGGACTCGCCAAGCGATACATAACTAAGGAAGGCAAGCACATTCCCTATAGAGAGGGAAAGAATCTTACCGGCACGGCAAGGTATGCCTCCATCAACACCCATCTCGGTGTTGAGCAGAGCCGAAGGGATGACCTGGAATCGATTGGTTACGTGGCACTCTACTTCCTAAGGGGTATGCTCCCGTGGCAGAGCCTTAAGGCAAACAACAAGAAGGACAAGTACGAGCGTATTAAGGAGAAGAAGCTTACAACTTCCATTGAAACTCTGTGCAAGGGTTATCCAAATGAATTCATGAAGTACCTCATGTACGTGCGAAATCTGAAGTTCGAGGAGAAGCCCGACTACAACTTCCTGCGCAACATGTTCAAGGATCTCTTCCAGAAGAGCGGTTACAAGTATGATTACCAGTACGACTGGGTCATCCTCGGCGAGAAGAAGGAGAAGCTCGAGCGCAAGGAATAGCGAGAGAAGGAGAAGGATGAAGACAAGGAAAAGGAGAGAGATATCTGAACCCAAAAAAATGACACCCCTATATACACCATATCGACATCGAAGTGGAATATTGAATTGTAATATTGGCGAATGATCACTGACACTGGCAAGTCACGCTCCTAGCGAAAACGTTACCAGCTTGATTGTACAGGTCGTAACTGATGGTGTCAGCGACGGCAAAGTTTTGGCGGCCGCTGCGATACTTTTTAGTGGTGCAACCTCCGAAGTTCAGTCGGACTCCGTTGTTGAGTACAACGAAGTTCGAGCCGACGGAGACAACTGTTCCGGATCCCTGACCTGTAGACTGGATGCTTCCGCAGTTGGTAGATAGATTACCATTGGTTGCAATGCTCACTCCGGGAGTAGAGATGAAGGAACCGCCTGTGCCAGTCGAGATGGTGGTTCCTCCGGTAGAGATCACCGAACCGAAGATGCCGTTACTAATGGTAGTGCTACCGCCCTGAAGCTTGTTCTGAACGATGATGTTAGAGTTGCTTCGGCAGGTATCCCACTTACTGTAAGTGTCTTTTTCGTCGTTGTTGGCATTGTTAAGCTCGTTCTGCTTCGAGGCGATCTGATTGTTGAGATTGGCAACTAGAGCCTGAGCATCACTCAACTTCTTATTGAGATCGTTCAATTGGCCTTGAACTTCATTAACCTTGTCCTGAGCACGGTTGTGAGTATTAGCTTGATCGGCACAGACGATGCCGTTGGGATAACTGTTACTGACAAGCGGCAGCAGAACAACCCAATTTCCATTGTTAGCTGGGGCAATATTCCAATTCGAAAGAGTTCCTTGGAGATAAGTAATCCAGGAAAGTCCGTTAGTGTTCCAGTTAACATTGCTGTCGAGACATAGCAGGAAACTCGACCAGCCGTTGCCCTTAGGTCCCTGGTATTGAACATTTATGGGCCACGGTCCGGCAGCACCAGCGGGAGGAATACCAGAAAGGATATTACCCTGAGCATTGCACCAGTTGGGGAGGTTGGAGAAGGTGTAGGTATATGCCTGATTGAGCACATTGGGGGTACCATCAACCGCGTAGGTTCCACATGCAAAATTGATGTTGTTCTGCACTCCAGACTGCAGCACCACACGATTATTACGGAGAACACCGCCGGCAACCGCGATAGCGATGAGAGCGACCAGGACAATCGTTCGCATTTGTTTTAATATTACAACAAGGAGAAGCCGCCAGGCTTTAAAAGGCCATTTACTGCTACTCGTGAAAATACCCAACTCAATGAGCAAGTTTGGCAGAATGCCGAGTTAGTCAGAAGAAGTTAGTGCCAGCGGAAGCTAATTCTAGTAGTAACTTACAATCCCACCAAAATTTGGCCGAGCTGCTCGATGACGCTCAGGTTTGTAAATTGCTGGGTGCTGTCTAAAAATATTGCTGCTATCGTTACGAAGAACCTCGGCTACACCCAATAAGATTTAACTTCATTGATTCGGAATATCTTTGCGGAAGCTAACAATCGTGGACACGTGAACATCTCACCAGAGCCTCAGTATCGCCTGAAATTGTGTCTGGAATTGGCAGCAGTACCAAACCCGCTTGTTTTAGCTCCTTTCAACTGGACTTCTCAAACAGAATATTTGCCCTTTCGAAAGTGGCACTATTTTCCTATGGCAGCCCTCACGAGAAGATAGAGCGGATAGGTCAGTTGGATACTTCTTGGCAGGCCCAAATTTAGCGGATGTCAATACCGGAGGATCACAGCAAGCACGCTCAGATAAAACCTTGCCAACTTCAAATAATTTTATGGGTTGCTGGCCTTTCAACTCAATGCCCAAGTCACTTACCGATATAATACGTGTAGACTGTATGGAATACCAACTTACATCTCCCTACACCTAAACTGGAAGGGATAAGATTTCAGCAGCTGAGCGAGGCTTTGTGGCTATTGATCTGTGATCGATCGTTGCGTGGGAGTTAAGGCGTCCGAAGAAGAACTAAGCAAATTGTCCCATCAGAATGATGGTTCTTTAGTTTGAGGCTGAAGCATGAGGCAAAGATAAATAAACAGTTGTGGCTGATTGGAGGGTTGAGCTGCATAATTAGGAGCCCAAAGAGCAAAGTCCATTTTCGATGGTTTGCTCGGCTGCTTTGGAAGGTGTCACCGATAGTAGTCATTGGCCATGAACAAGGGAAGCACCCTGCCTAATATTTTGTATTCTAAATAGGGTTAAATTTATGCTGGTTGATTTAACTCGACGATAACGACGACACGGTTCGATATCGCAGAGAATCGGGTCGAGTGCTTTCTAATGAATTGAAGCATGATTGAAGTTGAATGAAAATAGGAGCTGAAATATTCATTTTAGAATGAGTAGACAGCTACATCAAGGAGACCTTGACTTGCAAAGGTCTAAAAATGGCTTGGAACCATCATCACAGGTGATGCAGCCAAACTCCGAACAATGCTTACAACCGTAGAAATCGCGACAGGGGATGCATTCTCCGAATTCCTCTTGTAAGACAAATCCTGGAAAGCAACTCCGACCAACTGGAGCAGCAAGAAGCCCTTCCCCAGATTCCAAAGCATTCAGGAATCCTCCTGTCTCTCCCACCTGCTTCACTGTCAGCTCAATCTACAAGCACGATGGCTGAAGCTCACGATTGCCTGTGCAGAGACACTCTCCGTCGATGCACATTCCATTCATGTTGCAATGGTTGTTGCATGTCCTCTTGCTTAAGCAGTAGTAGCTGAAATCTTGTGGGCAGGTGATGGTCCCAATCAATCCTGCAGGTGCTGTCAAAACTTGCCCTGGCACTTCACAAGCTAACACATAATTTCCAATCCTTAGGAATATTGAGGAGCCGTCTTCCGAGCACTAATGTTTGTAACATCTAAAGTTGAGACTGGTGGCCCGCAGACCAATTGCCCGGATGTTGGATTAGAAACAACGAGACTCTGCCCCTCCTTCCTCCTTTGCGTCCATCTTTTTGTTCAAATTTTTTATCGGAAAGTTAGGATCAGTGCAGATTGTATTGGTGAAATATTTGCTGATTTTGCAGTTGGAAAAGATGTCGACTTTGCAAACTCCCAGTCCAGTTCCGTCGAAGTCGCACAAAAAGCCAGTGGTTGAGCAGAACTCTGGAACCGGGTTGCAGTTGTTAATGTCGAGCATTGAGCAACCCTTTCCCCGTCCCCAGTATGTCGGTTCGGCGTATTTGTAGTTCACTGAGCGGTACCATCCAGTGGACTCCAACAGCGCAAGTGTGAACCGTGACATAAACGAGTTTTTAGCATTGGATGCTGTCATATATTCTGCACCAACGACCTTTCGCTCCCAGTGGGAAGAAAGCATCGTTCCGTCGGAATCTTCCAGCAGAAGACCTGTAGCGTTTTCGCAACCAAAGTGATCAATAACCTCCTACCTTACCCGGGTGCTATTGAAGTAGTTGCTGCCATCTGGTCTACTGTATATCGGGCTGCCACCGACGTACATATCATACAGTAATGCTGAAAAACCAAGGATGTGAGTAAGTTCGTGAGCAGCCACGAACAAGATCTACTGAAAGCCTTCCTGATCGTATTTGAGGTTGAGGTCGTTCCAGCTCATCATTCCCCAAATTGGTCGATTATTGCTTTTGAGGTAAACGCAACTCGTTGACTTGGCGATGTAGGCAGCAGCAGCATTATCCTTCTCGTTGACTACCATCACTCCTGTATCGGCATTCACGACTCCCTCGCTGATGTACTTCTGCGGAATCTTAGCGCCTCCGCACTCAGCACTGATATTGGCAGGATAGTACAGCACATCCAGCCTGTCAACTGTGAGGATGTTGTAGAAGTAGACACTGGTGATATTGACCATCCGCTTGATGAGGTTCACGGTAGGGTTGGAAGCTGAGTCGAGCATCGAATAATCGGCGAAGATGCGAAGGCTGGGGTAATTATTAGAGAGTACTTGCCAACGTTTGCGTTGCTACTGGTTGATTGCAGCAACCGTCCGCGACAGTGGAGAGTATCATCGTAGAAGGCGGGAGTCACTGTTCGGATAAAATCGTCGTGGACGCACGCCCCCGCCGTATTGATGAGGATCAATAGTGCGAGAACTTGAAGAGCGCCCTTGCTCGTGTGCTTTGCCTTGCGGTGTTCATTCCATGAAGAATCTTTAAGGATGCGATTCTTTATGTTATACATCAAATCAAATCAACATCAAAGGAGTCTCTTCACCATCAGCACCATTTGTCAGGGTGTCAATGGAAGCAAAATTAGCAATACATCCCGAGATTATTCAGGTTCTGTGGAGCAGAAGTCCAAAGATACTGATCGTTTTGATAGGACCCTAGATATTCTCGGTGACTTAGCATCGAAATCACTCAGGATGCTCGTAGTCAAAGAGGTATATCAGCGTCATTGCTGTCCCAAACCAAACATCGGCGATTAGATTGGTTTATCGGGTTCATTACTGCAGTGATCAAGACTGGTAGAAGAGGATATGAACAGGAACCGAAAGTCACTTTGTGATCTTCGCTGAAGCACAACCCTCTAACCTCCCTCATAGACGAGGTTGACCCCACATAACCCCTTCCAAAGATTAACCTCAACATAAGAATGCTCAAGCATCATATCAGTGTGGGCGAGTGTCGAACTCATCATCAACTGAGGCTATTTGGTAGCGTTCCCCCTCCCAGACTAAATCAAAGTCCTCGCGATTCTTCGGCTTGCTTGTTGAGCTTCCGAAGCCAGGTGGACGATATTCCACTGACGACGAGCTGCTGAAATAGCTTCCCATATGGATCCTCCCAAATTAATTAATATCTTGCTGCTTCGCCCTCAACCATTTAAAACTGATAATACTAATAACAGAATTAGGAGAAATTGCGCATAACAACCACAAACCTTCGACGACCCTCTATCCTTGGACCGGATCCTTGTCTTTTTCTTGAATATGGGTATATAAAGCAGATCATTCACAGTTCGGTTAAGCCAAGCTAAAGAGTTACTTCATTGGTTGAGGCTCTTGCCTTCGTGGTTAGAGCTTCGGGTTCGAACCCCGTCACAAAACTCTTAGCGCTCCGCTTTTTTTCAAATGTAAATAGATTAGTTCTGTGTGGCTTAAACATATCATTCGTCCTCGGCCTCGACCTCCTTCTTCGGCAGTATGTTATTTGCTTGTTCATCCTTGTAGAACACTGCCCAGTCTTGAGGGGTGTTAGCATTTGGCTTGCCGTTCTTCTCAAGAAGCCCCTCCTTGATGAGTTCTTTCTTTCTGGTTGCCCGTGGGCCCAGACCCCAACGTCGAGGGTAGGTCTCTCGGTCCATCACGACTCTCTTGGTCTTAGCGACAACTCCGTGATCGCAGGAACCGATTTCAGCGGTGGTCATCTGCGCGATGGCGACAGCAACAGCTTCACCCTTTGTGGACATGATGACAACTTAACTACCGACATTGATTCCGTTGTCATAGCGCAGCACACCCGGCACCATGAGTTTTGCACCGTAACAGATTGAATTGATCGTCGAGTCTTTGATGACAATTCTGGGGAAGCCAGTCAGCAGCACTTCAAGTGGCATCACCACCCTTCTCAGATAGGTCTCGTCCTTGTAGTGTTCATAACGCCATTGAGCATCAAGCACATCGTGCATGGTTACGAGGTATTCGTTTTCAGTCATGATACCTGACCTGCTCCTTCGAAGCTCCTCCATGTGCCCGCCAGTTCCAAGGAGAAGACCAATATGCACGCACAATGTTCGCACGTAAGTACCAGCTTCGCATGAAACTCGGAATATACCCAGCCTCTTTTCAGCATCATACTCGATAAGGTCCGACTCGTATATGGTTCGAACTCTGAGCTCTCGCTTCACAGCTGAAATTTCAGGTGGCTTTTGGAACAAGCTTCCAGTGAGGGTCTCCAGCACCTTCTTTAGCTTGTTCTCGCTTTCAATCGGACCATGCAGCCTAACGATGCCCACGTACTCCTTTCCGGCGGATTGTTGAGCCTTCACCAGTCTCGTTGCCCTCTCCAAGCATACGATCAAGCAGCCTGTGACCTTAGGATCGAGGGTTCCGGAGTGCCCAGTCTTCTCGACCTTGAGGATCTTCTTGATCCAAGCTACAACTTCGTGGGAACTTGGATTCGACGGCTTGTCGAGATTGATGACACCATACTTAAGATATTCTTTAATCGAGCGCTTAAGTGGCGTGGAACCTGCTGGCACGGGAGTGTAGTGACTTGTGAGCACATTCATCTTCTCGTAGTTCTTCAGCAAGAAGGGCCAATGCTCAGAATGAGTAGAGGCTCCTTCAGTGGTTGGCTTGATGATGTGTTCCTGCTCGAGCACTTCAGCATCAAGCTCAACCTCCTCTTCCTGTTTGGGGTTAGCACGCTTGGACTACTTCTCCTTGTTGTCTCGCTTCATACCGCGTTGCTTTGTATCCCA
>ERZ724508.1436-NODE-1436-length-14146-cov-9.611028_pt1 | contig 14146 bp, 17 predicted proteins | sample MGYA00376041_ERZ724508 | MGnify/ENA primary metagenome ERZ724508 (study PRJEB28724, sample SAMN07190887) | wastewater metagenome | isolation source: effluent of sewage treatment plant in Hong Hong | place: USA: Christiansburg, Virginia | collected 2016-03-01 ...
CAAACAGAGTGTCGCGTAATGCTTTATGAGCCAAATATTTGTCATGTCAAAGTGGACATAATCGTATATTTAGATAATATATTATCCATACTATGTTAAAATTAGAAAAAATAGATAACAGGTTATCTTATTATGGATGGTCTTATAGGTTTTCATAGTGCCTATGATGTACAATTAGCATTAGCCGAAGCGGTAAAATGTCGCCGTAAACAAAAAAAATGGTCGCGCCAAACCTTAGCTGAGCGTAGTGGTGTGCCTGCGGCAACCATTAAGCATTTTGAAAGCACAGGCCAAATCTCATTGAGGCAATTTTTACTGTTGTGGCAGATGCTTGATGCCTTAGAGCCTCTGTTAGAGCTTAGCAAAACCAAACAGCCCGTCCCAAAAACCATTGAAGATGTTTTAAGCATGAGAGGCTGACATGACCTTAGATATTGCTCAATTAGAGGTTTTTAGGGTTAATAGTGTGGGGCAAGAATGCAAAGTTGGTCGTTTAGCACAAGCCAATCAACACGTTTATTTTCAATACGATCAACACTATCTGCAGCATGGCCATAGTTTGTCACCTTTTCGCTTAAAGTTTTTGAGTGAATTACAACCTAGTCTAGATAAAGCACAAGCTTTACATGGCGTATTTGCTGACTCATTACCCGATGGCTGGGGACGTTTGTTAATGGATAGATGGTTGCGTCAACAAGGTTATGTGCCACAACACATCGGTCTGATGCAGCGTTTGGCTTTAGTAGGCGAAAAAGGCGTAGGCGCATTGCGTTATCGTCCAAATTATGACATTGCAGACAATGAATTATTAGACTTATTTCAATTAGGTCAACAAGCACAAGCCATTTTTGAGGGGCATAGCGAGCAAGTGTTAGCTCAATTAGTGCATGTTGCTAGCTCAGGCGGTGCCAGACCAAAAGCCTTGGTTTATCTTAATCCAGATAATCAACATATGATAAGTCAGCCACAACAAGGTTATCAGCCGTGGTTAGTAAAATTTACCTCAAACAATTTAGCCTTGGGGCATGATGAAGGACGTTGTGAAGCTGCCTATTTAACAATGGCCGCACAAGTCGGGATTAGCGTACCTGAATGGCGATTGTATCAACATAAACAACAAGCATGGTTAATGCTTAAGCGTTTTGATGCCCCAAGTGACTTAGGGCGTTGGCATATGCACAGTGCGGCAGGACTGCTTGATGCTAATTTTAGAGAGCCTTCTTTAGATTATGAAGACTTAATCAAAGTCACTGCCAAATTGTGCCAATCTATGGCTGCTGCTAAACAACAGTTATTACGCGCTTTATTTAATTTTTACGCACTTAATATGGACGACCATAGTAAAAATTGGGCATTTTTACAACACGATGATGGACAATGGCACATTAGTCCGATGTTTGACGTCACCTTTAGTCCCAATAGTTATGGCGAGCATATGACAGCATTTGCAGGTTACGGCAAAAAGCCACCTCAAAAAGCGATAATGCGTTTGGCTCAACATGCAGGTATTACACAATGGTCAGACCTGCAAGCGATGATTGATAACATTAAAACGGTATTAGCCACTTGGCCTCAGATTTCTAAAGAGTTAGGTGTGAGTGATAGTTATCGACAAATGATAGCTAAATCACTCGATGCTTCTTTAAAAAAATAATTATTCATCTGCAAAAATGCGCGTTACAATGCGCAAAATAATCATATTAAGTCAGAATGAGCAAAATTATGCCCATCACCCCCATCAATAATGTTGAGCAATTAGCGGTAGAGTTAAGAGCCATTCGCCGTCAATTAAAACTTACCCAGCAAGCCTTGGCCGAACGTTCCTTGTTATCACGACGTACTATCACCAACGCCGAAACGGGTCATTCGGTGGGCTTGTTTGAATTTACACGCATGGCCAATGCGATGGGTTATGAGTTGGTATTGCGACCTCAAAAAACGGTGGTGTTCGAAGAGTTAGCCGATATTTTTCCTTTTGAAGACTAATACCAACAGAGTGTGACATCATGACAATCTCCCCCCGTAGTTTGGTATTGGCGTTAGGCACACATTGGGACGTCATAGAGTGGTTAGTACAAAAGTCACGCGAGCAATTATATCTTGAACCTGCCTCCGTATTAGCCATCATTGCCAAACGCCAGCCGCAATTAAGCACAATGGAATGCGAAGACATACTACGCAAATTAGTCAATAGTGGCCTATTAGAAACCGTGGCGCGTGGTGAGAGCTTGCAAATTAACTCTCATGTACTGACATTTGTGCGTAGCCTAACGCGTGAGCATGAGTTAGGCTTATCGGCGGTATTACAAGCACGTGTCAATGCCATTAGAGAAGCGACAGACGCGCTTAATGAAGGCGTGCATCTTAATCATATGGACATGATGCGCCATGCCGCGATGAATCTTGCCGAATTATTTAGACAAATTAGCCAACAACTTGACCAAGACCGCCATGCCATTTTAGAGCTTGCCGAAAAAGCCAAAGCGACTGACAGCCAATTATCAGCCAGTCATCGTTATCGGCAAGTGTTGCAAGCCTATGACCAATATGTTGAACCGATGGCACAAATGATGGATACAGGTGCGGCAGGTACCTTTTATCGCTATTTAGAAAATGCCGAACACGCCTTAGACCATGCTGTAGATATTCTTACGACTCAAGGCTCGTTATATACCCAACGGCAACACATTCGCCAAGTGGCTTTTGCCGCCAAAGCCTTACGCCAGTTGGGTCGAGAAGTGCTTAAACACTGTAGCGATACCTTATTACCCCTGCGTGAAGAAGTGCGACAACATAATCAGTTAAGTGCCAGTATTAGCTTGTTACTCGGGCAAGTACGCAAACGCGGCTTAAGTCTGACCTTCAGAAATGCCAACTTACCTTTGTGGCAACGTGATTCACCACGCCGTGTCACCGTTGGCGACGAAGTTTTAACGATGATGGCCGAAGCACAACAATATCAGCCTGTCAGTATTGCTTTTCCAGAGCAAACAGCGGCTGTTAGCCCAGCCGAACTCGATTTGGTCAATGATGAGGCCGTGATGCAACATCTGATTGAGCAACTGCCTGTACATGATGTACTGGTATGGCTAAAAGCCCATTACGCGCATGTAAGCGATGCCACTTTGTTGCGTTTGTATCACCATTTAACACAAAACGACAGCAGTGATTGGCAACTGACACAAGCAGAAAAAGCCATGAATTGCGAGTTAAAATATATCAACGTTTATCATTATCCACAGGGAGCCGTGACACCTTGAGTGCATTAACGATTCAATTAGCAAAACTCGACAAACTGCGTGAGCTGTTTCAGTTTTTTAATAGTGGTAAACATCTTAATCGTTTAAGCGAACCCGAATTGTGGGCTGCTTTAGAACAACAGCAAGAGCAATATCAGACCTTATTTGAACAGTTAGGCTATCGTTTGCGCATTGATGGCCGTGGCTTTGCGTGGTTTCATACCGAAGATGGTAATAGTAATGTTTCAAAAACGACTCGCAATCTAGCCTTAGTGTTAATGGTGTTATTTGATTATCAGGCCGATAACCAAAAGTCCTTAGCAAGGTTTAGTGATTGGTTAATTGATAGCCTATTAGTACAAGCCATCTTTGATAAACATAAAGAACTATTGTTAGCCGAAGGCTTAGATGTCGACGCTATGATGCAAATATACGATACCGCCGTGCGTTATGGTTTTGCACAAAGCCAAGATGGTGCGTGGCGTTTGCTGCCTGCCGCTACCCGTTATTTAGACCATTTTGAAGAGTTGGCACAACATCACAACACCACAGAACAAGACGCAATCGACACCAAGCAAGAGGAAGACTTGCCATGAATATGACTTATGGTTTTCAACGCTTGGTGTTATTAAACAGTGCAGGCTACCAACGAGCGGAATTACCCTTAGATGCCTCGGTGTCCTTAGTCGCTCCCAATAACACAGGCAAAACCAGTTTAATCAATGCCTTGCAGTATCTGTTAATTATTGACAAACGGCGTATGGATTTTGGTGCTAACGACCCCGACAAAAGCCGCCGCTTTTATTTTCCGCATAACAGTGCTTATATTTTATTAGAAGTGTTTTTGCCCGATACAGGCACTGTTGTCTTAGGGTGTGTTGGCAAAGGCGTAAGTCATGATTATGAGTATTTTGCCTATCAAGGCCAACTGAATGTAGAAGAATATCGCTTGCCTGATGGCGGTTTAGTGCCACAACCGCAACTTAAAAATCAGCTTTTACAGCATCAACGTTTAGTGTTTTCTTATAGTGCCAGTGAGTTTAGCGAGGTGTTGTATGGCAAGCGCAAAAAACGCCTGCTCAATGAACCCGATTTTGCGGTATTTAAGTTAGAGCATAGTAGCCAAGTTGATGCTTTTCAGCGCGTGTTAACCCGTACGTTACGCCTAGACAAATTACGCTCGCATGAGGTCAAATCCTATTTATTAAGTATTTTTAAGCGTGATTTGCCCGATGCCAACATTGATTTTAAAAAAGAATGGGATAACGCCTTTGCCGACGTTAATCAAGAGCGCGAGCAATATCAAGCGGCTTTTAAGCAACAAGGCGAGATTGCACAACTAGAGCAAAAACAACAAAGTCGTTTACAAATACGCGGCAAGCTCTTGTATTTTAAGCCAATCATTAACCAACAACTCAGCGAATGGCAACAGTATTTTGAGCAGCAAGGCCAAGCATTACAGCAACAACAGCAGCATATTAAGCAAGAATTAGAAAAGCTGCTAAGCAATAACGGTGATTTGCATCAACAAAAAGCACAGTTACAACAGCAGTTACAGCAACTTAATAACACTAGCCAACGTCAAACCTTGTTAGCACAACAATTTGCTTTGGTCGCTAACCGTCAACAATTAGAAACACAGCTTGCCGCCGTTAGCAGCGAACTAGACCAACAAACGGCACTGGTACAGCAAGCCAGTAGTCGTCCTGTAGCGAGTATCGAGCGAGAGCAGGCACGTTGTCAGCAAGAGATTTCTAATACAGAGCGTGAATTAGCCTCACTGAGCGATAATTTGTATTTGACCTTACAACAGCAACTTGAACCACAACAACTTGACCTTGTTAATCGCTTGTTTAACAAACAAGTGATGTTATTGGATAGTCAGAATTTTCAATTACATAGCACGCTATTTAAGCAATGGTTAAGTACACAAGCCACACCCAGCATCGAACTAGCAGGCTTAACCTTAAACCTAGAGCAAATGAGCGCACAACACAGTCAATCAAGTGCCGAACAGCTACAACAGCGATTACAAGAACTCAAACAAACATTAGCCGATTATCAGCAACAAGTGGCAGCCGCCAAAGCCCTTGAGCAAGCTAAACAACGTAAATTAACCTTAGCACAAGAAGTTAAACATATTGAGCGTGATTTGGCTGATTTTGATGAACTAACGGGCTTAAATAACAGTCGTGAGCAGCGCCAGCAACAACAGCAGCAGTGCGAGCAGCAATTCGCTATGATTGATAATCAACTGGCACAATTTCAAGCACACTACCAACAACAGCAAACACGCGCCAGTCAACTGAATGAGCAGCTCACCCAACTTAACGACAAACATCAAGAGATTAACCGTCAACGTAATCAACGCAAAGATGATGCTGCCCTATTTGCTTATTTAGATGAGTTGCCACATCAACCATGGCTGACTATCACCGAACCCCGCTTAGATGACTTGGCTGATAATTTAGCCACCTATCACAAAGACTGCCAAACGTTGATTAACCTCGATGAGCAAATCAAAACGCGTTTAGCCGAGTTACACGCAGGTGGATTAACTAAATTTCAGCATAGCTATCAACCCGAACAAGAAGTCAGTAAAATTATTGAGTTTGTTGCCCACTTGCCCCAAGAGGCGCAAGCCCTAGAACGCAAAGCGCGTGATGCAGTGATTAACGTCACGGTGTGTTTGCGACAACTACGCGATGGCTTGCTCACCTTTAAAAGCAAAATGAAAGAATTTAATAACCTGATTAGTCGGCGGCAGATATCTGACTTATCTAAATTTAAAATTGAACCCCAAGAAGAAACGGCATTGGTAGAAGCCATAAACCTACTTATCAGTACTGCCGAAAAAGTCAACACGGGTGATACCTTTGAGCTATTTAATCAACACAGTGTATTAGATGATGAAACCCTTAATCGAGCCAAAAATTTATTGGTAGGTGAGGGCAAAGCCCATGATTTTTTACGGGTAGAGCATTTGTTTAGACTAACTTTTATTGTGGCAAAAATAGACGGCCAACCTGAAAGTTTTGAAGACATTGACAGTGCTGCTTCTAACGGTACAGTGCTGATGGCAAAGTTGGTCACAGGTTTAGCATTGTTGCATTTGATGCAAGATAAACGCCATCAAGTACGCGCCGTGTGTTATTTAGACGAAGCCTCCGCCCTTGATGTTCGTAATCAAAAAATCTTGATTGATACGGCCGAAGAGTTTGGCTTTGCGCTGATTTTTGCCTCGCCCACACCGCTAATTACTGCACGTTATTGTGTGCCTATTAGCCGTCATCAAGGCTACAATCAGATTAGTCAAAGAAGCTGGCAGATTTTATCGCCTAAAGAAGAAGTCGCCACATGAGCAGAGCGTTGATTGATGGCCTCAATAAGTTGTTAGCGGCACAAGGCAGTTTGGCGAGTAGTCAACTGAGTACGGCTCAGCGTTTGGCCTTAAATGAGTTTGCCCAACAAACGGGCATTGTGGCGCAACGACCACAAGGGCGCGGTAGCTTGTATGTGGTTATCAATCAGGCACAACTCGTACAATATCTTCGCGTTTTGCAACCGATTCAGTCCGAGCAAATTCATACACTCCCTCAAAGAGCCGCTAATCTTGCTTTATATCGCAATAGCAAAAGTCAGGCGCATCAACACGACTGGTATTATGTGTTAATCAAAGCAATTACAGGGCAAGATGTGGTTTGGCAGCATCAACAAAAAACCTTAGCTTTAACACAACTCACGCAGCTGGCAGGTTGTGCCAGTATAATGATTCATCATCAAGATGATTGGTACTCATCACAGCCCTTATGGTTAGTCGAAAATCAGGCCTTGTTTGATGATTTGTCGTGGCTGCCTGCGGAGGCAACAGGCACGGTATTGTATTATGCAGGCCATATTCATGGCGTATTATTGGACTGGTTAGCAAAGCAACTGCGATGCAGTGAGCTGATATTGTTTGCCGATTATGATGGGGTAGGGCTGTCTAATTATGTACGTTTGTGTGAACGGCTAGAGCAACAGGTGCAATTTTGGCTTATGCCAAACTGGCCACAAAAATTGCTGCAAATGGGTAATCGGGAGTTATGGCTCAAAAATAGATCGTTGTTTGATGCCAGTGTTGCCAAACTGACTAACTTGAAAGCCATAAAGCCCATAGCCTCTTTGATTGAAGCCATGCGGCATAGTGCCTTGGCCTTAGAGCAAGAAGCAGTGTTTTTGTGACACAATGGCCTAAATATGCAAAACAGGCAGGGGTTTTTCCAAAAAGTAGATAAAGCAAGTCGTATCGAGATAAACTTTTGTAGCTTCTGTAAGTTGGCTTAGTGCGTCCATGCGTCTCTATCTTCACGAAGTAATCTTACTCTTTCATCAGGATCAATTGGGTTCATCAAGGATTGTCCAGCCCCTGCAAACTTCATCAGTTTGTTTACACGCTCTTGAGTGACCGAACGAACAGGGCGCAAAAGAATACCGCCCGTTGTTGTTTCAACTTCAAGAATATCATTAGGCTCAATACCAGCCTTGATACCAATATCACTTGGAATGGTGATTTGGCGTTTTTCACGAACACGAACGGTGGACATGACAACTGCTACCATAGTAGGAAAGTTATATTAACTGTAGAAAAGTATAAGTATAACTGTTACTTATGCAAGTGTAGGGAGAATGCTTTAAGAAAAAGGCATACCAAAAACGTGGGTTTTTAGTATGCAGCGAGAGTGATCAAACGAGGTGCTGAACTTTTATGCCATCACCAATTAAAATCAAAACCCCATATCAAATTTGTTTTTTGATAGGTCTTTATTGATTAACCCATTTGCCACATCATGGACTTCTGTTTGTACATAACCCCAATAATCAGGATTATCAAGGGTTCGCTCTTTTATTTGTTTAGGGATAAAGCGACTCATCTCCATGTTAAAGTCGACACGCACCTCATCATCTTGCATGAGTTTTTCAAGCTGAACTTTAAGGGACTCTATAAATTCTTGTTTTTGTTTGCTTCTTGCCACTAATTTTTGTTCAACAAGGGCTTCTGACAACGCGATGCCGCGCTGTTTAATCCAAACAATATCCCATATATCACGCGGCTTGATTCTTCGCGAGCGGTAGGCTAAAGCTATCAATTTGTCAGCCAATATTTCTTTAAGTGATTGCACAGGCACAAGAATACCTTCTGTCGGCACAACAATATTGTAGTGATTCAATAACGGCCTTTTTTGTATATCAAAAGATGGAATAGCACAAACATCGATATGCATCTTTTGACGAGGTAAATCTGGACGAGTAGCCTCTTTGATAATACTGATTGTCCACGAAGAGGTATTACTTTGTTTGTTTTCATTGGGTTTGTTGACCCATACGTTGGTTTCATACTTATTTTGAATGTACTGCTGAATTTCAAACTCTAAGCCATCAAAGTCAGAAGGCTTAAAATCATGTCCGCCATTAAAGTCGAGATCTTCAGATAAGCGCGCACTGTTATAGCACATGCGCAGCGAGGTGCCGCCAATGAAGGTGAGTTGCTGCATGGCACCTTGCTTAACCATGACATCGATAATGTCATGATGCAGAATTTCTTTTTCTATTACGGGTGTAATGGCGGCATATGCTGGGTTTGCTGCCACAATTTGCTGAATCTGTTGTTTTAACATATTAATTTTCTAGCATGTGAAGGTTTCGATTGCAATGTTTAAGATCGGCTATTGCCTGTTGTGTTGTTGCTCGATACATATTGATATCAGCATCAAAATACAGATTTGGCGCAATCTGTTTTATGGGCTTTTTGGTATGCGTAAATTCAATAATCCCATAGGGAGTAGAAAAAGTGCCACTTCGACCCTTAGTCACAACCGTTACTCTACCCATAATGACTTGAGAAATATCGCCTGTATGGCTGAGTTGACTTTCTAAGCTAATGTACGTTAAGACACTGCTACGCAGTTTTTTAATGATTTTATAAATAGCCGTTGTTGGCTCAGGAGGTGTTAATAGGCTTTCAAATAGGCCTTGCGCCACTCTTCTTATAATGCCTTTTTTGACACAATCAGCAAGAAACTTTGTAAATATCGGCGTATGTGGTTCGCCTAACATAAAAGCGAGTTCTGGTGCATTATGAATGCCGCCTCCTGCTTTAACAGCACTTGCAAAAACAGAAAGCAATCTTTCAGATTTTGTCATTTAGGTTTACACAAAAAAACTAATGATGTTATAAATTGTAAACCTTAACGTAAGTATGTACAAGTAGGGGTTTAGGGAGCAATGGAACGGCGAGCCGACTTAGTGTGAATTTAAACAAACGACGCAAAAGTAGCGTAGATACCGTCTCTCACGTCAACCATCTTTAAGCGGATTTATGTAAAAAATCGGCTTTATAAGGCGTTTGATTCTTCCAAACGCCAAAGCAAAGGTGAACCAATTTACGCATAGCTGCCCCCAATAGCTAACATTTGACACTTACCTTTAGCGAGTAATCGCTCATAGAGTGCTTTAATGTGCGGATTGTATTTAGTGGCCACCACAGCCGCCATATACAGCGTAGCACGAACAGAAGCAGAGCCTGTTTTGGATAACTGAGGTCGCTTGAACACTGACGGACCCGACTGATATTCAACAGTCAACTGGATGCGGTGATTGCGAGCGTTGGGTATAGTTATTAGGGTCGTGAAACAGCCAAATAAGTAGGATTTTGTTTGGCTGTTTTTAACCAATACAAGCAGTCAAAAACGGCCTACCTCATCGTCCGCAACAACTCGAATCAAGCTCATCGCCTCTTGCGAAAAACTGTCTAAAGCAGATGCAAATGAGGTCTTGTGACGGTCAAAAACCAAGCCTTCAACAAATTGCTGATAGTAGGCTTTAAACTCGGCCTCAGTTTGTATGCGCGTTAATGTGTGCAGCATCGTGTTTTTTGGCGATATGGCAAATGCTGGGTGTTGTTCGCCAAATTGCTCGACATCGCGCCTGACTAGCGCAGAGAAAATCTCTGCGGCGAGTCGGGTTGCTTCGGGCTGTCGTGTGACAATGCGGTGAGCGTCATAAATGTGTCTAATCAGCATTTTATCATAAGGCTCCCTACTTTCTCCTGCAAATGCTTGCGCGGTTCGACGGAGCATGGATAAGACCTTTTCTGCTAATGCCTCGCCGATGGTAATACAAGGTAAGACCAGAGCTGGCTCCATCGGACGATTGAGTAATCCTGTGAGTAATGACTGAATGGGTTGTTGCTGTGTCGGGGCTAAAGGCGCATTAGCCGTGACTTCAACGAGTATTTCTGAGCGCAGACTACTGACGGCCTCAAATTGACTGTGATAAAGAAATCGAGCCGAGAGATAGCGATTACTATTACGCGCGGTGACGGGTTCTTGAAGGTGAAACCCTGTCTCAACCAGTGAGTCGGTCAGCCGTTTTTTAAAGCCAGATAACAATTTGCTTTGGGCATTTTTTGAGGTGGGTGCGTTTGGGGTGAATGCAATTTTAAAATCGATATCTTCGGACATTCTATCTAAGAGGCCGTAAGCTTTGGATAGGCAAGTTCCACCACAAAACCTCAGTGTCAGGTTGTCGTCGCTTAAGTGGGCGATGGTGTGTAAGGCACTGGTGACGATATAGTCCTTCTCTAAAACGCCTTCGGGCAATGAGGTCAAGCCTTCTGCCACGGCATCTTGCATTAGCCTTGCGAGTTCAGGCGTGATTGTTTTCAAAATGTACTACCTTATTGCCAAGGGCTAACTTTCGAGAAATACGCCGCATGCCCGTATTAAAGGTAATCTCAAGCGGAATCTGTGTTGTTTCGCCGCGTTGGTATGCGGTTTGTTGCTTCCCCAATGAAACGCTAACGCCTAGTTTTATTAAGGCTTTTTGGGCAATCTGCGCCAATGGTATGGTTGGGACTGGGTTTCCAGAAAGTGAACTGGGTCTTGCTTTGACATACACGGCACGACCCACTTTTACTATTTTCCCTTCATTGACTAACCCTATAAGGGCGCGTGATATTTGAGCAGAGCTGCCGAATTTCTTAAAATCCGCTCGAATAAAAACTTCATCACGACTGTTGGCAATAGATAGTTTTATGCGCTGCTGAATGTTCATGTCAACCACCACAGATAGTAATCATTAACCTATAGATAATAGTAATCTTATATTTAATAAAAACAAGTATATATATATACAACTTTTACTCATTAGCCTGTCAGATAAGTAATAACTGTTCTATTGCTAGGGGACATTAGCCCAAACCGCCGAAAATTCCGATTTTAGGGTTGGGGAGGACAGCAACAGTAAATGTACTTAAGCCATTCACCAACGGTAATCCGTCCCATTTTCCCATGCCTCAGCCTCAATATAGCAATGCCGCATATCGGCCTCGCTGCTGATATCACTCAATAGTTCATTGATAATTTCATCTAACTCTTCACGACTGCGATACGCAATTTTTAATCTGTAATCACCCGATGGCAAACGCGTCGAACGTAGTCACTTAATGGAGTTTGGGGAGTAATGGAACGGCTAACCGACTTAGTGGTGTTGGAGACGTTGATTTAACCACGCAACAGCAATTCTGCTCCTGCTGCTAAAAATCCTGAGCGTGATTTATAACGGCTATCGTGAGCCACTTTACTATCAATCAAATGAATCAGACGGCTAGGTAGTGTCACATTGATTTTTTCGGCTTTGCCCATGTAACGACTAATATCAATTTCTACAATCGCCCAAACATAACCCTGCTGAAAGTCAGCGTGTTGCTGATGTTTGGCCATATCGGTTGGCAATGGAATCTCTAATCCATCCTCCACTAAGCCTTCTAAATGTAACTCAATCGCCTCACGCACGTTTTTTAAGGCTTCTTCCATTGTATCGCCTGCCGAAAAACAGCCCGCAATATCAGGAACAGTCACACCATAAGCATGAGTCTCGTCGCCGAGTTCAATGGCAATGGGATATAACATAATTTCACCTTTAGCCTTAGTCGAAGACTAGCCTCATACGAGGCCAGCTTGCTTCAAGATACTTTTGGTTGTACCAATAGGTAAGTCTTTTTTAGGATGTGGCACCGTAACTCGCCCCACTTTAGATGGATGCTTGTACTGGTGATGACTCCCTTTAACGCCTACTAAATACCAACCATCGGCTTCGAGTTGCTTGATTAGTGTTCGACTATCCACAACTCTCTCCTTCTATCAACAGGGTTGATTATAACTCTATAAACCGCAGAAATAAATAACCCTAGAGTTATATTATTGCATTTTCGACCAAAATTATTTTTCACGCTTGTCAGGGTAGTTACCACGTCCGTGTAAAAAGTGCCATCTTGGGGATATAAGCCCAAACCGCCAAAAATTCCGATATTAGGGTTGGGGAGAACTGCAACAAAACACCTAAGCCACTTACCAACCTTTTATTAGACTTTGTTTTCTTAAAAATCTGAATTTCGTTGTGCAGTCTTCTAAAATATAAATGGATGAATATCGGCCATTGAATGGTTGATATTCATCCATGACATCTGTGATTTAGCGATACTATTTTGACTATCTATATTGGCCACTTAGCTCGGCTTTTCGTTCAGTGCGTCTCAGACTCCTAACTCAGGTAGTCGCCCTAAATCGCTCGATTATGAATAGAAAAAAACCTAAAAAAATACTGACACAAAGTAGTGGACGGCCCATTACATCTTACGCGAGGCTATTTTTAGAACTTATCTAATACATATTGTTTAAACCATAATGGCACGGTATCCACTTTGATTTCCAATTCTGTACCATTGGTAATCTCGGCCAAAAAATCTGAGTCATTCTCGCTTGAGTTATCAAAAATATAGGCACGATGGCTATAACCAATAGCATCTATTAAGAAGCTTAGTGAGCGATGGTAACGCTCAATAATTTTATTTTGAGGTACATCATGGCCACCCGTTTTAACACGATAACGAACCCTTGATATATTAATTTGCGGGTCTGTTGTGGCTACAAAATATAAATACGTTCTAAAGCCTTGTTGTTGGGCTTGTTGCAAAAATTCGACTTTGCTTATATGAGACATAACGGTTTCAAAGGTAAAAGAAATACCATTTTTCAAGAGGTGATAGCGCAAAAAATCAACCAAAGCTGAGGCTATATAAGAGTTTATATTGATGTTTTTAAAAATAAGTGTTTGGTGGCTAATTAGAATTTGTTGAAGGTCTTCAGTCATGGACTGTAGGCGTGCAGATTGGCATAAATAAGTTAGCGCATTTTGAGCGGTGGCATGATAGTGCGTTAAGTCAAATTGCCCTGTTTTTTTTATATCTTGCTCTATATCATCCGCGTTTAAATACACGCCTAGCAGTTTGCTATTAATTTTGTTTTTGACGGTGCTTTTGCCCGAACCATTTGGCCCTGCAAACATACGCAAACGAGGTGTTGTTTTTGCATTCATATATTGACACGACGGCTAATTTTTTGGCCTCGTACAACGGGTATAGGGGCATCAATTTGTTGACGGACGATGACTGAGCCATCAGGTAATACTTCAACTAATTGATTCTTTTGTACTTCTAACACACTGTAGCCATTATTAAGTGCGGTTTGACGTGCTTCACGAAAAGCATGACAGGCGAGTTGTGGTATACGTTCTTCTTGGGCTGTAATGGTGCGTTCGGTGGTCATGATGGAGTCTCCATTGGCTTGTTTTGATTGTAGCAGGCTTTGCTACAAAGGGCTAAATTAGCCGTGTTTTGCCTGTGAGTAATTATTGCATGGGGTAGTGACCACGTCCGTGTAAAAAGTACCATTTTGGGGTATAAGCCCAAACCGCCGAACATTCGATTTTAGGGTTGGGGAGGACGGCAACAGGAAATACACCTAAACCATTCACCAACGGTAATCCGTCCCATTTTCCCATGCCTCAGCCTCAATATAGCAATGCCG
>ERZ724508.1437-NODE-1437-length-14132-cov-4.807843_pt1 | contig 14132 bp, 11 predicted proteins | sample MGYA00376041_ERZ724508 | MGnify/ENA primary metagenome ERZ724508 (study PRJEB28724, sample SAMN07190887) | wastewater metagenome | isolation source: effluent of sewage treatment plant in Hong Hong | place: USA: Christiansburg, Virginia | collected 2016-03-01 ...
AAACTTTGTATCCGATTGTTGCTGGTGGGTTTTTCCAAGGTTGAGATTGACTATAGACAAGCTTATAATCATAATCTTCGAGGTCTTTAAATGAGGACTATTCATTTATTTTTTAAGCATCACTCTCATTTTATTTTATATCCTCACTCACACTCACCTAAATGCATATCTTATTGTCACTATTTTTCATTGGTATCTATTCATCAGATTTTTCTAACTAATCTTTGTTTCTATTCAGAAGACTTTCAATTTTTTAATTATTGAAAGCCTGGGTTAGACAGTCAACCATCAAAAATTAGTCAGGGATTTGACCCTCATTCTAAGGCAAGCTCGACTTAGATCTGTTTAAAAGTTATTTTTGAGGCTTCCCTTTTATTGGAAGTTTGTAGACTTCTCGGACATGTTTTATAAAGTCATGGGTTTTTTTATGTTGAATTGAACCTTTTCGAAGGACACTAAAAGCATCCTTGGAGTTCCCAAAAGATTATTCTTCACTACTGATTGAGACTTCTGCTTGACGAACTTACTTAGTCGATTGTCTAATAATTTCAGCTTACTATTATTTTTTTGCAGAAATTGACTGAGATGGTTTAGTTTTGAATAAAGATTGATTCTGATTAGTCTTCTTTTTAATTTTCCCTTTTTCAAGATGCTTGAAATAGTAATTGAGAGCTTGCTCGACGTCTCCTTTGCTCCAATTAATGAATTTTATGATTTATTTTTCCTCAATATCTTCGTCTTGAGTTATACTCCTAAAAACTAATACTTTTTCCTGCATTTCAGAATATATATAAACAATTATACTGAGGGTTGGCGGGACCAATATTCGAGATATATTAACAGTATTATTTGATAAATAATTAAAATATGAATATTCAATATAAAAATGAATTGAATCAAAGGCTTTTTTTAGCTCTCTTCTCTTTCTACTTCGGGATTTGGCAGAGGAGAAATTTACTATATACTAGGATTTAGGTGAATAGTACATAGTTATTTATTTTGATAGATTACTCGAATCTTTTTTATGTGTTTTTTACCTATATTTTTATGGAATGTTTATTTATGAGTCTCCTATTTTATTAATTCTTTTTTCTATCAAATACCTACCGCTTATTTCTTTCGTTGTTTTCCCTCCTAATATTTCATTCTTTATTTTTTGTCCTCTTTCAGATCTGTGAGCTCGCTTTAAAACTTCTTTAGTTTTTACTCTAAAGCTATGGATTATTTAATATAATGGAATTCCTATCATAATCGAATAGAACAGTATTTCATAGAAGATTATATTGCATTTTCTATAGCTAGCTCATCATTTAATGGCTTGTAAGCAAAAAGGTAATGAAGCTCCCTCCACTTTATATAATTTGTTCCTTCATTGATTTAGAATAATAAGAAAACAAATCAAAGGATTTATTTGTTCCACTTATCCAATCCCATCTTAATTGAGTAAAAAAAAGTTTGATAATTAGATGATAATTCATAAATCAAAAATTGATGGTAACTGATTGTTGACCCATCCCAGGGAGACAATATTTTAATTCTTTTATTGCTATTATAAAATCCATGCCGAGTATGTTCACACAGCCAAAACGATGAGATGATATGCCTACGGTAATTTTTTCCCCATTAATGAAAATAGGCGTGTTGGGGAGTATTTCAATGTTAGGACCTACCAAAGCTCTCATTGCTTAATTGGTTAAAAATGTTTTTGGAGCTGCTGTATCAACAAGATAATGAATCCAAATAGGCTTGTTATTCCTAAATCTTGTTGGTATGGAGAAAAATGTCCGATATGATGCCCCATAGATAATCCCTGATCTGATCTCTTCAATTTATTTGTCTTATTCTTCAAGTGGAGCAAGGTACTTCCGTTTCAGCTCATCAGAAATATCCGTTTTAATGGTTTCTGCTGAAATGTCTGTTATCAAAGTATCAAAAGCAGATGGAGTGAATTTATCAAGGCTATTCATTTTCTTTTGATTATTTTATAAAAAGATGTATATCGAATTCTCTCTGTTAAATAAATTCTAGAATATTCTAAAAATTGTCATCATGAGTCGCAATAACTAATCATAATAGATGAAAGCAAATATATTCCTTTCCAAGAGAAATATTTTAATGACGGATCATGTGCCATATGGGTCGTCTGATCGATTCTAACTGTTTTAATCTTAAAATTAAACTATCCGTTAATGACTCAATGACCCTGGGTCTATAAAAGGGGGTAGGCAAATTAGGACTCGATTTTCAAAAACTTTCTATTAATCCAAGCTTCCCATCGATTATATGTGCTCCCAAGACTAATAAATCCCTTTCTGAGGAGAGGATGCTGATTGCCGGTGTTCCTCCTCAATTGTACTTGCTTTGTATAATTAATCAAGGGTTTCGAGAAGACTCTTATTACTAAAGATAGTACTTTAAAAACTGGTAAAACCATTAAGACTTAATAATTATAAAAAATATAACTTAATGAAAAGAACAAAAGAAACTTACTTCCGTGATTTCCCAACAGAGAACGAAACTAACCAGATGTCAGGATGCAGAGAATTCTAGGGATAGGACCTCAGTATATTTATTCTTATTTTCAGAGTATGATTCACGAAGATAGTTTTTCAAGAACAAGCAAAAGCAATGGCTGGATCAGCAGATAGAAGAAAAAAAACAAAGAGCAGCACAATAGAAATTTTAGCAACAACTTTATGATCAACAGACTCTGGAGTTAAATCGTATGAGAGGAATGTTGGAAGACAATTTCCAACAGACAAAAAAAGATATCCAAGGAAGCACAAAATCCACAAACCAGCAGCTTGACTTATAAAGAAAGTAGAAATAAAGAGCAGAAAAATAAGCAAGGCTGAAATACGAAAGATAATAGGCGGAATATTTAAAACAAAGAGGACAAAAGCAATAATTCTATAAGGACGTCAAGTGATTTATGAAACTCATATTGAATATTAATATAGGATGGATAAATTATAATGATTTCCAGCGATCTTGTGTATTAATTAATGCATGGGAGCGAAAATATTTCTTTGTTTTCGAAATTGAGCGTAGATGAAATACGGCTACAAAAATTGATCTATTCAATAATGAATGAATATAAATTATAATAATATTAATAGAAAAATGAACCAATACCGGTTAGGGCCCAAGAAGGGAGACGGCACTTTTTCTTAAGTTTTTAAAGCAACTTCGATAAATACGGGTCAAAACGTTGCAATAAAATGCATGAAAAAACAGTACGAGTCGATGGAAAAAGTCAAAAAATTACCTGAAATACAAGCCCTGAAAATTTTGTCTCCGCACGAAAATATCATCAAACTAATTGAGGTACTCTATGACGAAGCTACAGGGAAACTTGCTCTCGTTTTTTAATTAATGGAACAAAATTTGTATGAATGTTTAATCCATAATCGAGCTCTTAATCTAGTCAAAATAAAATACTTAATGTATGGATTACTAAAAGGGCTAGCTTTCTCCCACAAGAAGGGCATTTTCCACAGAGATATTAAACCCTAGAATGTCCTCATATCAGGCAATGAAATAAAATTAGCTGATTTTGGGTCTTGCAAAGGAGTTTACAGCAAGCATCCTTACACATAATACATCTCCACTAGATGGTATCGTGCTCCCGAGTGCCTCATGACCGATGGCTATTATAATCATAAAATGGATATTTGGGGCTATGGTTGTGTTTTGTTCGAAATGATCTCTAGATATCCTCTATTCAATGGAAAAAACTAGATTGATCAAATCCATAAGATTAATAAAATCTTAGGCACACCTTCTGAATAAATTTTAGGGAAATTTAAGGTTCACGCTTCACATATGAAACCAGATGAATGGAAGTTTCAAAAACACAAGGGAATAAGCTTTAGTAGATTGTTGCCTCATTCTCCTAAATAACTTATAGACTTGCTTAATCGTCTTTTGGCCTATGATCCTGATCAAAGGATAGAGGCTGAATAAGCTTTAAATCATCCATATTTTCAATAGTTGAATTAATCAGCGAAGTTATAAAAGTTTGGTTCAACAGGGATAAGTTTTCAATCAACTTCCAAAAACCAATAGTAAAAAAGGTCAGAGCTTAAAAATAAAATCGATTAAAATAATTCAAAGCATGAATTAACTCCCTACATAGGGCATAAAGATAGCCGAAAAAAATAAAGATAAAAAGAACATGTACAGGATAACCTTCCTCCAATAAACCTCTTTAAAATGGAAATCAAACCAAATCCATTTAACTAGACAGGTAATATCAAATTCAAGAAGACTCTATGGCAAATGTTCGAAAAAAAGAAACTATGATTTTTAATTTTTTCATTTTTTGGCTTAACGTGTATTTTTATAATATTTAGATTTAAGAAATAATAACCATGATTAGATTAGTCTCATTTTTGTTCCTAGTTTGTTATTCTTTGTCCATCGGAGTCCCTCTGAACCCAATGATTAATCGATGCATGATTGCATATACTGATGATAATTACGAGACCTTGAAACTAGATGTAAAATTTCCAGAACTTCCAGACCAAGTGAATGGGGAAGTCTATCAAATCTAGATCTACAACACCGAGACACATCAATCGATGTTTTAGACCATTGCTAATGGCCGATACCGCAAAGAATTAGATCTCGACGAAAGTAAATATTTCTTTAATGCAGATGCTGTGTATAGATTCTGTTTCAAGTTGCTAACAAATCGACAAGTTGGCACAATAATAATCGATTACAATTCAGATGTGGAGTATTCTGAGACAAAAAAAACAATAAAAGTCCCCGAATCATTGCTGAAAGAATAAGAGACCAAATCAGCATATGAAAAGATATTAGTGATATAATAGCAAATCGATAAATATCAAGATTTCTCACAAAGGAAAAAAAAAGAGGAGAATGACCATTATTTAGAAACCCTAGGAGTAACTAACCGGCTTGCTACTATTTCCTATATCGAAATTGCCATCGTTTTAATCGCAGGTGTGTATCAGTTTTTCACAATTCGAAAATTTCTGGTAGATAAGCAGTACATGTGATCTATTTAAATATTCTTGGATGATTTATATCTTTTTACATATTTATAATGTGTCTTTTTTACTCAATATAGATTTTTTATAATTTTTATGTCGCAGTAACCAATACCCATCAAATTAGTCATCGTCGGGGACGGCAGTGTTGGCAAGACTTGCATTCTTGTCAGGTATCGTTCTCTTCTTATACTAGTTATACTTAAAATAAATTCCCAAAAGGCTATGAGCCCACAGTCTTCGATAATTTCGCCACCACTCTCAAGATTGATAACAAACTAGTGAACCTAGGTCTATGGTACGATGACGATCTAATTCAGGGATACGGCAGGACAATAGTAATATAACCGATTGAGACCTCTTGCATATCCCCACTGCGATGTGTTTTTAATTTGCTTTTCCGTCGTGGATCCCCCTTCATTTTTGAATGCAAAGAAAAAGGTATTTCAATCGTAATTTAGTGGTATCCTGAGTTGGAAGACTGTGTCCCCTCAGCTCCAAAGATCTTTATAGGGAATAAAATCGATTTAAGATAATAATTTGAGAAAAAAAACAGAGATCCAAAAACAGCTCCAATCGCAAGATAAACAGCAAAGAAAATTATATAGGATGAAATGAAGTGCAAATACATCGAATGTAGCGCATTGACTCAAGAGGGCCTCAAGGACGTGTTCCAAGAAGCTGTGCGAATGGTGCTGAAGAACAAGACAGGAAGACGAGGACCTGACGAGGGAACAACATGCAAATGCCAAATATTTTGAAGCATGTATAATTTGTATAATGGTTATTTTGAATAAATGTGATAAAGAAGTATTTTGAAAAAAGTAATATATAATAAATGCAAATAAGAATAAATAAAAAAATAAAAAAATAAAAAAAAAGATTTACTAAAAAAGAGTGTTAACTATGAGTATAATTATATTTTTGCAATAATCAACTGTTAGTCAGTTTGGTTTATATAAATATTTCGAAACGCAGAATGAATTCTCAACCCAATTATCGCATGGTTCGAGTTATAGGCTCTGGTGTGTTTGGTACTTGATTATTTATTCTAGGTTATGTTTTCTAGGCATAGAATAGAAATACGAAGAAGAGAGTGGCACTCAAAAGAATATAAAAGGCTTCAAATTCACTCAGCCGCTAATACGAGATCCTCCACATGATTCAAGGATGCTAAAATGTTGTAAAAATCGAGGTACACTTCCTCCAATATAGGACATTTTTTACTCTCGCAATGATCAGAATAAGCTTATTCAAAACATGGTCTTTGAGTATGTTGACGACAACCTCGAAAGTCTAGTCTAAAGGAATTTGAAGGCTAACACCAAGATTAAATAAACCGATGTCAAAGTACACTTGCATTTATACTAGAAATACATGTACCAGCTGTTGAACGGCCTTGCTTGGATTCATAGCAAAAAAGTGGCGCACAGGGATTTAAAACCTGAAAATGTTTTGCTCTCAAAAAACGGAGTTGTCAAAATTTGTGATTTCGGAAGTAGTAAAGTTATAGACGAGAAAGGTAAAAATACTCCATACATCGTCTCTAGGTATTACAGAGCTCCAGAGCTCATTATGTGCATCACTAAATATTCAGTCGAAATCGACATATGGGCAGCAGGGTGTATCCTAGCCGAACTGTTCCTATTAACACCTGTTTTTAAAGGAAAAACATAAGGAGATCAATTATTTAAAATATTCGAAGTACTTGGATCATTCTCGCCTCAAGAAATGAAAGAGTACAAATCTCAAGTTCCCTTTGACAACACCTTATTCAAGCAGTTTGAAGGCTACCAAAGAGCAAACCTAGAAGAGCTCTTCCACATGGTTTCAGATAAGAAAAACTTCATTGATCTGCTACTAAAAATGTTTTGCTACTCTCCTTCGAAAAGAATTTCAGCGGCAGAGGCTCTAAATCATCCATTTTTCAAGAACATACACATCAGCAAAGCGTAGGAGCCAGCCAAAGCATGCACTGAGGACAAATAGATTAATTAAACTGAGACATATTGATAATTTTATATAAAGGATGGTTATTTAATTAATAATGATCACATCTTCAGATATACTTAATCAATCATAGTTTGGGCAAGTTCACCTTCCCCTCTTTCAAGGCCTTAAAGAAATCATCACATCCTCCAAGGAATTTTCCTTCGATAAACACCATTGGAATTGTATTCCAGTTATGTTTTTTCGATTACTATGCTCTCTTTTTTTCTCCTTCTGTTGTCTCTGAGTCAATCCATTGAAAAGGAACGTTATTCCCTTCAAAATATTTCTTCACTTTTACGCAGTAAGGACAATAGTCAGCCCCGATGACTGTGATATCACTCATTAATTATAATTTCCTGACATCATCAGAAAACTAAATATAATCAATCCAATGGTAAGCTAAATATTGAGAGATTATTGCGAATAATTATTTGTATAAAAATAATGGGAAAAAATAAAAAAGAAGATAGCTCTTAATAATCACCTTCGTATTGCAGCTAACATAAGAAGAAATCATAGAAATGCAACAGAAAATACTCTCGGATTACCCCTGAAGTTAAAGACAAATTAATTTTTTTGATAGTTCGCACAAATATGTCAATAAAAAATGTAAGTTTAACTTAACACAGGCTGCTTAGTTCCTGAAAATTAATTATTCCTCTGCGAAGTTTATTTTTAACCAATATCGGTGCAAAAATCAAAGAAGTGATAACACCATAAAGAATGAAAATATCAGCTATCGTATCAGAAAGCTGTAAGAAGGAGAATAAGACGGAGTGGATATAAAGTATACCGTGGGAGGAAAGTTGTAAGGAGAGTGCACGAGGACGTACACTGCTGATGAGATTTACAGAATGAGCCAGACCTACACGAACAAGAACAAGTAAAACTGAACTGTATTAAATAAATGGAAATGATATTCGATCATTCAGAGAATAAATCAAATTATAACTTGAGATTTAAAAATAATTTAAATTTATATTAAATGTTAAAGGGATCATACGATCTAGACTGTGTGACTTGGTCACCCCAGGGAAAGCTCTTCCAAGTTTAATATGCGATGGAGGCAGTCAAACAAGGCTCTGTCTGTCTAGGACTTAGGTCTTCCAAATATGCAGTTTTATGTAGTCTCAAAAGATTACCTTCCTAATTGGCTGGCTATCAATAGAAACTCTTTAAAGTTGATGATTATATTGGAATGGCAATGTCTGGCTTGACAGCTGATGCTCGAGTTTTGTGCAAATTTATGAGAAATTAATGCTTGAATTATAAAATGACATTCGGAGCAAACAAATCTCTCAATAGATTACTTGGCAAGGTTGCTGACAGTAAAATAACTTCTTATTTAGAATCCCAAGTAAAAACTCAAAAATCTTCAAAAAGACCTTATGGAGTTGGTCTCTTAATTGCCGGAGTTGATGATCAAGGACCTCATATCTATGAGACTTGCCCAAGTGGGAACTATTACGAATACGAAGTAATTCTTTTGAAACGTAGGCATATTCAATAGGCGCACGGTCTCAATCAGCTCGTACTTACTTAGAGGATAATTTTGCATCATTCAAATAATCATCATTAAGAGACTTAATTTTACACAGTCTGAGCGCACTGAGAAAATCAGCCAGCGAATAAGGAGAAATAAAGAGTTCCAGCGTGTAATTAGCAATTGTAGGGAAAGACACTCCCTTCAGAGTGCTCAAGCCTGCATAAATTTAAAACTACTTACAGGACTTGGAGAACTGGAAGAAGTAAGGCGAGATGGTACCAGAATGATGATAAAAATTGTTTAAAATGTTAAGAAATTCTTATTTTTGTTATAATATATAATAGATTGATAGAATATTCAAATTAGGTTTTAATCATTTACCATAAATTTACCTTTCTCTATTAATTAGATTCGATGTAATGTCAACCATATCCAAAATACTATTGATGGATTAGTTCCAATTTTTAAGTAAGTTGTTCTCATGCTCAACGGGCCTGAAATCCACAACATCACTGATTCGATCGACTCTGCAACTGATAACTTTGTTGTTATTGAGGACACACAATTATTCTTCACAGTAATCCTTCTATACGTTTGTTAATTCGCTCATTCTTTTCAATGTTAGCTCACTGTAGTATTTGCTAATAACTCTAAGGTTGTGCTGAGTCAACATTCTTCTTAATTCTAATCTATGTTTCTAGGTTAATATGAAAGTACTTCATTATTTTTATAGCTTTCTCTGAATAACTCGAACTCATTCAGACTGTAAGTGTTTATATCAGTAGGAACTATCTCCTCTGATAAGAAGTTATTTATAATATGTGAAATTGATTGGTGTTTTTATAGTTCTTAGTCTGCTTGAAGACCTAGTAACTCTGCTTGGGTTTCCAGATTCCATGGATGTAGAACAAGGAATCCAATATAGTTTGAGAGAACATTGTTCACTTATATTGAGAAATTAAAATCGCCTCTTTCTGGGAGCATTTTCTTTGTAGTTTTTAAAGTCTTCCAAATAATTCTGTAGCATCTAGCTGCTTCAAGGAAATTGTGAATATGATTGTGGTACATAGCCATATAAGAGTAGAAGTTTATTTTAATGTCTGCTATTTCGTCATCATTTAAGTTTTGCTCATTAATTTTTTTGCTGATGATGTACAGTCTCACATAATCCTACTTTTTTAGCATTATTTTCATTTGATATAAGATGAACTCGAGCTTTTATCTGCGGTCCATTGACCCATAAGTCTATACTTGAACTTACTGTAAGATTTTAGCTGCTTCGAAAATATCATTATCATTTTATTTCCCTTTGACGATCATCAAAACACATCTTGCGTATTAAACCTGCATAACTTCTCAATTACTTATAAGAAAATCTTTTTGGCAGTGACATCTCGAACATTTTCGATCAAACTAGTGCGATGGGGTTCAGGAGTTTCATGAATCCAAGTCATGGCTAGCTGAATCATTTCGATTTGAGCCTTTTTTCCCTGACCTCTCCTGTTCATGAGGAAATTAATCATCTCGAAAAGTTTCGCCCAGTTCTGAGATTTGTAGCATAATGTGATCTATATATTTGTTATATTTACGATATCCTTCAGGATTGTTACTGATACCATATGTTCATTGTTCACTCTTGCTACTTTCTACTTCTCTAGTAATTTCTCTAGCTGTGCGTTGAATTCGCTGCTCATTGATTTTAAAAAATATTTAAATTATCCAATATTTATATATACTTTCTACGCATTTCAAATATAACAATCTCAGGGATTTAAACCTTCCCAACAACTATCTTATAAATTAAATTATAATTGAAAATTTTTGATTATACTTAGAGAATAATTTTATCATGATGAATATGGGAGATCAGGGGTGGAATAAGTTGAAGGAATGGTAGCGTTAAAAGAGTTATAAATAGCATATGCAAAGAATGAAAATAATATCGTCGCCAGCCAAAAGAAAAAGGAGCATTTAGTAGCAAACTCTTTCAAGAGCGTCAGGGCCAGATCTCCAATATATGAGAAATGGACATAAAATATAATAACAACGTCGAATGGATCTTGAAAATCATCGACTTTTAAAAAAATTAGATGAAATTGGAAAAAGAAGACACCATTTTAATAGGCAAACTCTTTAATAGAAAAAATATTACACAATTAACTTAAAATCCCGGGAAGCCAGTCGCAGGATTAAAAATTAGTAAATTCAACAAGAAAATGATTTAATTGTGGAGAGGATTATCAAAATGAGAAGTAGAAAAGGACTTCAAGCTCAGGGCTTATTACACGATGCAAGTATAGAGTCCCTCTAGAGAAAATCTAACAAAAAAAGTAGAATCAAGCGTAAAAATACCTCTTTGATTCTACCAAAAATTGACGGTCAGGTTTAAAATCATGAACCAAAATGATTTTGTGAACCAATTTTAATATTGAATCAATTATTTCAAAACTAATTTCATCATCATTTTCTTTTCTCCATTTTTTTTAATTATTACAACACGTGTTCATTTCTCACTGCGGGCACTTGCACAGCTTTGCAAAGCTTATCATAGAATCGTTAAAATTTTATTCCTGGTTTGGCATCAGGATTGAAAAATGTAAACAATTAGCCAATTTATCCCTTAGTAATACCAGGCAATATGCTCTATAGGAGACCACTAAATTAATCAAATTTTAAAGTGTTACTCTTTTTCTTATCGTATTGTTTAAAGAGATCAAACAAATCTAAATTCTTTTCTTAAATGTGCTTGGATATTTTTTATATCAAAGCATACACATTTCCTTATTTTAAAGCTAAATCTTTATCTTGGATTCCGCTCATTTTGATTCCATGATTTTATAGGCCATCTAACAGAATTTGCTTTGAAACTTGATCTTTATCTTTTGCAAATAAGGCAAAAAGATTAAATGCTTCTTTTTAAGTTATTTATTCATTCAAAGTTTTGAGGAGGTTGAAAAAATCTTATTTTCTAAATAGAAAATTCTGTACGTGAAAATTTATGGCAATTTGGAAGCAAACTTTTCCACATTCACATTGCTGCAGTGAACTTTCATCCTTAACTATGTCAGAGTGAAATTCTCATAGCCAGAGTTGGTGTCCTTAAATTTACCTGCAAAAACTTTATGCTTATAGACCTTATTCCAATCGAACCGATCTTCTTAATCAAACTTTAAACATCCCCGAATTAAATCTTTAAAATCGTCAGATACTTTCACATCGTTTGGAAGTTAAATCCCGACTTTACACTGCTATTTAATCTTAACCAACAGATCTGAGATTTAACAGTTTGATATGTTCTTCCATGGGATATTTCCAACTACAAGTTCATAACAGACAACACCAAATGACCAAATATCGCATTTGTAAGTGTACCTACAATTTTTTTATTCATAGCTCATAATTTGGGGAGCCATATAAATTGGAGTGCCTACAACACTCGTCATGGAGCTGAGTGAGCTTGAATACTTAGCCATTCCGAAGTCAGCGATTTTGCAAACATTATTCTTCATCAAAATATTGGTTAATTTAATATCCCTCAATTAAAATAGATTTACCTATGTATGATACCATGATCTATAAGCTATTTGAACCCATTTAAAATTTGAAAGATGTATTAAAGTGCCTTTTTCTCTTCAAATCTCTTGGAATTCTTCAACACTTCGGCTAGAGTCCCTCCATTTGCCAATTCCTGGAAGATGTAAATGTTGTTGGGTGTTTGCTGAATTTCTATAAACTGTATGATATTTGGTGATTTAACATTCTTCATTATCTAAATTTCCCTCACTAAGGCATTCTTTGTGTACTCATCATCATAAACTAAATAAAGAAGAACTAACTCTCGGCTTTCTTTATTATTTTCACTGCCACTGATTCACTCGTATCGATATTGACGGCCTCGTACACAATTCCGAATTGGCCCCTGCCCAACTCCTTATGGAAGTCAATGACAAAATTGGCCACTTTCTTCTTCTTTGCTGGCTTATCCATTTTATATATCTTAATTAATTAATGTGATGATCAAATCCACTTCCAATTATAAGCATATAATTTTTAATTACAAACCTATAAATATGGTAAATATTGAATAACGAAGGGACTTTGGCCTTGGCTTTACACTCATGTTTTTACTAAGAGATTCTGGAACTCCATGAAAAGGGAAGGAGCTCTTCTCACTTACACTCGTGGTCATAGAACATTTATGAATCAACACATGGTTGGTGGTAACAGCGAGAGAACTAAATACGTTGGCATGGACCAATATGGAAATAAATATTATGAAGATTACGATGCAGTACGTATAAAAAGTTAATAAATTAGATCCCAACCAGAGGAGATGGGTTGAATTTAATGATTATTTATCAGTGAGGGGTCCAAACGGGGATAAAGTACCACCAAAATGGCATGGATGGATATCTGGCCAATATGATGATGTGCCCTCGCCAGGCAGTGATAGTTTCCATGATCCTTTCTTTGAAAGACCTCACGATTGGGGAACTTCTAACTCTGCTTTTAGAATATATGTAGCCAAGCAATCAATAGCCCATCCAAACACACTCGACTACCATCAATAACGAAGAAATCGTTATGCACAATAGTGGCAACCAGCTACCAAGAGACTTTCAGAATGATTGCAATAAATAATGAGAATTAATTTAATTGATAAATATTATGAATGAAATTTAAATAAAATAAAAAGCATATGACCTTCATGCCTATTAGAATCTTTCAATGACTTTTATACCTTTCCTTTTATTTGCATGGACTTTCACATTTCTGGGCTACATTATTCCCCTCCTGAAAATACTATCATATTGTTATTTCATCAGTTGGTCTGACAGACCCACATGAGATAACTTCTTATTTATTTATTATTCTTTTGGGATGTATTGCTTATAAGAATATCTTTTTTTTCCGAGTTTCGGTCCTTCTCGCACCTTTCCTGATCTTTGCTATTTCAACCTTTCACTCTTCTCGGCTTCTTTGTTTTATAGCTTTTATAAGATCTTCTTGTCTTTCTCATCTATTTCTTTCTTTATCTTCTTCATGCTATTTATTTGATTTAGTGCGTGTCTCTACATTCTCCTCTGACGGGCTTATAAGTATTACTGTCTGATTTTTTTATTCCTGGCTCTTGGAACTATTTTAATATCCCTCAATTTCTTTATTTTTTTTATCTTTCTTGGTCTCTCCTTCTCATAATCAATAACTTCGTCAATAATCTACTCAATATCTTATTTTCTAGGGTTGTACGAGTGTCCAGAGGGAGGTGCAATGATAGTAGGTACAATTTGTTCAGGTTTTTTTCTTGGGACTGACTCGCAAGGAGCATTCCAAATGTCTTGCATCCCATCTTCAATTAAGTTAGGTTTTTTATAAGAGTTATCGTATTGCTGCTTAGGTTGAGATTTAGGTCTGTTTTTAAACCGATTGGGGTCCAGTTATTCTCTAATTTTAGAAGAAGTATCTTCAACAATGAGTGGTTTGGCAAATTTCCTCCTCGTTTCTTCAATTCCTTATTGCTCCATTTTATCCATGAGCCCAGAAACATCAATATTCTTAATCCACTTCTTTTTATTGTTTTTTCCTTTCAATCCTTTTTTAACTATTAGTCCTTCAGCCTCCATAGTATTTATTTA
>ERZ724508.1440-NODE-1440-length-14120-cov-5.738784_pt1 | contig 14120 bp, 16 predicted proteins | sample MGYA00376041_ERZ724508 | MGnify/ENA primary metagenome ERZ724508 (study PRJEB28724, sample SAMN07190887) | wastewater metagenome | isolation source: effluent of sewage treatment plant in Hong Hong | place: USA: Christiansburg, Virginia | collected 2016-03-01 ...
TCACCCTACTACGAGTATAACAAGAAGGGGCAGACTGGCTATCTAGCAGCAGACGGCTTCAAATACGACCGTAACATCACAGTCTGGTCAGCCGGCATAAAATATGAAATCGGGTTACATACTGGCAAGCTCAACGGGGTTTCCTACTTGTGGCTGCACAACAGCGACCTCTTCTCGTTCCCGTATCGGGGAGAAGATGCAGTGTATGTTACCAAACAACTTGTGTTCTTCGCACTGGCTTCTTTGGAAGCCTTCTGTCAGACCAAAGTGTTCCCGTCAACTATAGTTACGAACGACTGGTTCTGTGGCTTTGTGAGTGCTTATGTCAAGAATGGTCGTTACCCGGATGTGTTCAAAGGAACCAAGTTCATGCATATTGTTCATAACCTAGACCCATTGTATGAGGGGAGACTCTATCCAAAGTATGCTGAAGGAGATCTGAATTGGCTGATTCAGCTGCCTCGTGACTGGACAATTGATCCAGATAGTAGCAAGACTGTAATTAACCCATCCCGTTGCGCGTTATCCACAAGTGACAATTGGGGAACCGTCTCTCATTCCTACAAGTACGATCTGCTGAAAGAGTCCCCACTATCGAGTGTGCTGTGGAAGTATCCAAACCCATTCTCCTTTCCAAATGGTGTGCGCCGTCACGAAAGAACACTGATTCTGCAGACCAAGACACCCGGCAACCATCTGTAAGCCAAGAAGCAGATTCAAATGAAGTACTTCAAATGTGAGAACATCGAAAACTCCATACCAGTGCTCTCTTTCGTTGGACGTGTCACAAAGCAAAAGGGAGTTCACCTCATTCTCGAGGTTGCTGAAAGATTACTCTATGAAAATAACTTCAAACTACACTTCCTCATTGGTGGCCCTAGCGATCCTCGTGAATAGTATGGAAAGTTTTGTGCAGACAGGATGTTGTACCTACGCGGCAAGTACCCTAAGAATGTCTGGGCTGATCCCAACATGTTCTTTGAAGATGGGCCCCTAATCAACATCGGAAGTGACTTCGGAATGATGCCATCGTTATTCGAGCCTGGAGGAATAGTCCAGCATGAGTTCTTTTCTGGCGCCACGCCAGTTATTTCGTTCCGAACTGGTGGCCTAAAGGACACTGTCTTCGAATACGACTATAAAACCGAGAAAGGAAACGGTTTCAACTTCCTGAACTACACTCCAGACGACTTCCGACAGTGCATTCAACGGGCTCTAAACTGCTATAAGAACCCGCAGCATTACGATAAGTTGCGCGAGAACGCAGTACAATCTGTTATCGACGTCGAGGATGTTGCTAAGGCTTGGAACAACGAGTTTCATCGCATGCACGACAAAATCTTTGTACAGTGGAACATGGTTGATAAGGAAATGCAGAGCATCAAGAGCGAGGAAATTGAGAAAGTCAAACCCGACAGCAAAATGTTTGAAAAGGTGGAGGGCACTGTGTGGTCAAGCCAAAACGAAATTAAGAAGACCTTCGATAATGTATTACTGAGCGCCCAACGACTCGAAGCAAAGAAGTACGAATTTACCTTCCATACTTAACGACTGCCAAGACCAAAGTAGATTCGCATCGCCGGTGATTGGGACAACTGGAAGAACCAGCAGCATCTCAAATACGACTCCTTCTCGCTGCTATGGAGGATAACATTAGTGCTGCAGCCAGGCACTTACCTCTATAAGTTTGTGATTGAGGACTCTGAGTGGGTGTGCTCCCCCAACGACCCCATTGATATCGACATCAAAGGTGTCACCAACAACAGGGTAGTCATAGACTGATTGTTCTGTTGCTTAAAGATAGTTAAGGCACGTCAGTATAAGGTGCGATTGAGCAAGTTGCTGGGACTTGCTCTCTCCTGTTGCAGCTTGAACTGGGGATCGACCACATGCTACTCAAGAAACTTGTTGCGTTTGTACAGCTTCTGAGTAAGGTACTCCAGAGCAATTAACTTTTCAATGAGCTATGGTTTCTCCATCCTCTCGTAGTACTTGAACTCACCGAGCAGTCCCTACTTTCTGGTATTAGCTGGGAATTTACATTTTTGCTGGTTCACTCCGTTACTCTTTTCGGGACGGCTTTAGTCGTTGCTGTTGCTACTGAAGCATCTCGCCGATGGTCTGCTGTTCCCGCTCGTAAATTTTTCTCAGCTAACGCAAGCCCTCTGCTTTGGTAAGCTACTCGTCAGGTGGTCTTTTGACATCGGTATTGCGCCTTCCAGCTACACTGCCATTCTTTTTCTGCTGCAACCGAGTAATTATTGAGGAGCGTTTAACGTCTCGTCGAAGCTGCATGTAGATGTCGTCCATACTGGCCTCCTCTGTCGCCTTGGTTATGGTGACATCCCTTTGCTTACTCTCGTAGCGAATGATCTTACCGTTGCGTTGCGAGCGACGATAAGACATGCAGTATAAGTATTATGCTGAGCTTTCCAACTTGACTATTTGTTACAGATAGGATCATTACTGCCTGCTACCTTGTTTTTATGGCTGTTCCTTGAGGGTGCTTTCCGTATTTGGTGGCCCTTCTTCTGTCTCGCAAAACAAAAATTCGTAGCGTGAGCGGAAGAAGACCATCCAACGATTGGCGAATGTCTCCTTCATTTCCTGTCGTTTTTTGGTGTTAAACAAAGCCATTATGGTGGATTTGAAGGTATAGGTGAGGTCTTTACATTGCTTTTTGTGCTCCCTCGCCGTCATGTTGTTGAGGATCATGTAAAGTTGGTAGGCTATCAGTTGACCGGTGAAGAAGGCAAACCAAATGGCACTCAGCGTAAACACTAAAAAGCGTAACTTGAACCAAAAGGAGTAGAATTCGTACATGTCTTTGAACGATAGCGGGGTCTTGATGAGTTGATGGTACGAATTATACAGGTTCGTGGTGGCAGTGAGGTAGGAGTAGAAGAGGTAGCTGAAGAAGTGCTTGTAATTGTTGACTCCGACGCATTGTCCGATGTAGATGCAGTGGTGGTCTCGAACTGCAACCTCCTTTTTACATGCGCGGCAGTTACTGCTATCCGTCTTCTGGCTGTCATTGGCGGGAGCAGTATTAACCGAGCCTGAACAGTAGAGACTGTATACACCCATGACATGAATGATGCTGAGGAACACCAACTTGACAAGGGAACCAGTCTCCTAAGTATAGCAGTCAACAGCATTGATGTAGAAGCTATTGATGTAGAGTAGCACCTGCAGGAACACCAGTGGGTCCTTGAGTGGCATCTTCTTCTTCATCTATTGTTGTTGGAAGTGACTATATAGTATAGTCGGGCTCTCCTGGGTAATTAACGCAACTGTTATGTCAGTGCTCGGTTCTCATTGGTTGATTTGTGAAAGCTGCTCACACAAGCCAAACCAGTAATAGTTTTAATGATAAACGAATAGCTCAATCGGATTCTCAGCAGCAATCTCGAACAGATCGATGACCATCTGTTTGCCAACGAGGAAAAGCTTGGGTCCCTTGAGGACTTTCTTTCAGCCAAAGCGAAGGAACTTGGCGGGTTGCAGCGCTGCTTCATGCAGGAGCTTGAGGAAATTAAACAGTATGAGGAGAGCAAGGTGTTAGTTAGGAAGTTTATTACGGAACTGAAAGGCGAGCTGGAGGGGCTGAGGAAGGGTTTGTTGGGACTAGCTGAGTATCACACCAGTCTGTTACAATGGAAATCAGAGGTCGAAAATTCTTTTGGTGATCTCGTATCGATAGTTAAGGTGACAGTTCGTCGAGAAGAGGCTAAACGGTTGGAAGCGATGAGAGAACTGAACGAATAACACCTCGATACGCTGAAGATCCTTCAAACTAAGCACGAAGATGACGTCGATAAATTACGCAAGGCAATCTTATATCTGGAAAAGGAGATGAAGAAAAAGAATGGGGACACTATCGTAAAAACTGAAATATTGGAGGGCCAGCCACACCCTCTCGCCTCACGTAGCAACACTCGTTCGTATTTGTAAATGAGATAATCAGAGCATTCTGTAAGTCCAAAACACTATCAACCCTACTTCCAATGCAGCACTCCCAAAGGGAAGAAGTCATTTACTCCCGTCATCGAAAACACTACTTCAGCAAACCGACAAAACCAGATCAGTCCAACAGCTAGTGCTTATCGACAGATTGTGAATGGGGATCAGAAGACCAGCAAAACACGTTCATCAGTGCTCTACAAGAAGAACTTTGAGGAGAAGCGAATGAATAGTAGACCGGACAAGGAACGCCAAGAGAAGCCTGTACTCACTTCAAGCAAGCATAACCTCAGTTACTGTAATAACAACACCAGTAATAGCAGTAGCTTTGTTCGCATCAGCGATAGTTTTAAGCGAACAATCGTAAGCTAAGGTCTCGTTGTCCCCGACCTGCCATAGCTAGTGCTGAACATTACTTATACTCCGCCTATCTATAACGGCTTCGATGTGCTCATTCAGAAAAATAAGGAGGTTTATAAGGGGATGTGGAAGCGAGGAGTATTCGAAGGTCGCGGAAAATTCTATAGTGACTCGTGGGTCTACGACGGCTAATTCAAGAATGGGATGATCGATGGCTTGGGAAGTCTCTCCTTTGGAGGGTGTACTTTCATTGGCAAGTTTGTAAACGGCAGGGCTAACGGCGAGGCAACTCTTTATACCCGGGAGCGGCCAATTTCGGGAGTTTGGAAGGACCATGAACTGGTGCGTCAAGTATGACTTGTAGGTGTGTGTAGTTGCTTGTAAATTGCCGATAGGCGCGCAGAATGTAATTTTAAGCGTCGACAAAACGTCCCCTGAATAATTTTAATAACTAACTCTTCGTTCCATGGACCTCTCAAAACCTGAACAGCCCACTGAGCGCTACTGCGGCTCCTGCAAAAGCTTCTTTGCTAGTGAAGCCTTTGATTGGCTATGCTCTGGTTGCTTCAAGTACACCATCGCCCTATGAAGAAATAAGAAGAATGAGGAAGACAAACGGTCCGTGGTCGGAGAGAACTTTGAAACGCCCAAAAAGGAAATCACGTCAGCATAACCTTCCAAGGACCTCTCTTTAGCTGCTCCCAAACAGGTGCGACTTGATGTTATGTAGGTGGACAAATCGAGGTGCAGCCAATGCAGCAAAAAGGTGGGACTGTTGGGAATCGACTGCCGATGTGGACTAACCTTCTGCAACATGCACAGAATGCCGGAGGAGCATAAATGTACTATCGACTATCGCCAAATTGGAAAAGAAAAACTTACCAAGGAAATCAAAAAGGTGGTGGCTAGCAAGATCCAACACATCTGACACTGACTCTCCAATATAGCATTTTTGCTAATCTTTTGAAACTTTCAAAATTTGGCGAGTTCGGCGAATTAACTTTCAGAGTACGCAAAGGGAACAAGGCTGCTTCAGAGTTATTCTGGTGGGAAACCGTTACGCCATTCTCCTTCAATAACAGTGCCATCGGTCAGTTGTAACTTTCCGTGGTTGTGCTGCAGGTCCATGTGGAAATTACCGATGTAGATCTCTCCGCTGCTCCAAGTGAAAGTACCCAATCCCTATTTCATGTCGTTCGAGAACTCCCCTTCATAGGTATCGCCATTGCTGTAGCACAGTTTTCCCTTTCCGTGTTTTTTATTCTTGTAAAACCAACCCTCGTAAGTTGAGTTCACCAATTTTAGCACACCTCTCCCTTGTATGAAGTTTGCATAAAATGATCCCTCATATGTCCCGATTTCAGGCCATACAAAAGTGCCTTCGCCATGCTTCATTCCATTTTTGAACTGCCCCTTGTATTTGAAAATACCTTCGTATATCTCTGTACCCTCGCCGCTAGGAAGGTTATCTGACCAACCGCCGACATAGTAAATTTCGTTGTACTTGAGCGTGCCTTGCCCACTGGCCTTATTCTTTTGAATGCTCCCTTTGTAGTAGTCACCATTTGGGAATATGTACAGTCCTCTCTCGCACTCGATCACACCTTGGCTGAGTATCCCCTAATACAAAGAACCATCATCGAAGTGTAGCCTGCCTTGGCCATGAGGCAATCCCTCTCTCCACTCTCCCTCATAGTAAGCATTTATTCCGAAAATATAGTATGCCTGTAGGACTCTGCTCTGTAAACTCTATATCCGGTTGCTTCCGCCAGCAGTAATCCCTACATGATGGATAGCACTACTTTATTCTTTGTAGGTTTTCCTCACTATCGGGTTCATATCGATGATACTGTTGACTGGCTTCCCGTAACTTGGTCTGGGAAGTACAATAAGAAGTTCCGAACCTCCAGGATGCTCACCATCGTTGATGTCAGTCGGGCTTGTATTGGGACGTATATTTGCATAGAACTCCTTTTCTATGCAGCAGTTTGAACATGAAGAGTTTACGCCCATAAATTATTGGAATTATCGATGGGAAACAACATCTCCGTAGTCCTTCAGGAGCCGGTGAAGTTGGTAGTTTGGTGCAAGCAATCGGTGTATGGGCGGCCTATTCTTCACAATGAATTAAACTGTCGTTAATATGGACTTGAAAGAGCGCAATACCAACCCACCGTTCCCGCATCTTCGTGCCAAGTCGAGCGAAAAGGCTTCTCGCATTTGCCGACCGTCAGGAGAAGACTACGAGTGCGACAGACTAATCGCTCGACTGTCCTACCTTGATTGGATGCTCAGGGTATTCGACGACTACGAGCAGAGTGGAAACCTTCGAGTAATTAAGAAGTTCGTGGCAGCTAACAGCCGTCGCTTTCGAACCATTGTTGAAGAACTTCAGCAGTACAAGTAGAATTTGCCTGGGAAGGATGATAAGGAGTTTCTACGAGGACACTATCTTTCGCAGATTCATTAACTAACAGTTCAAAACGAGCATCTGGACCAGTAGTATATTGCTGAACAGCAGAGAGAGAAAGAACTTGACGAGCAGCTTGAAAACGACGAGAGACAGGAAGCAGCGAAGGAGCAAATGTCCAACCTGTAGATGACAATTACGGAGCTTCAGAAGGAAATCGAAGAGGCTGAAAAACGAAACTCTAGACTTCGGCAGGGGATGAATCGATGTCCTTTCTTCCAATAATACGAGCTAATGTGTAAGGAAATCGAGGGAGTGGCTGCACGAAACGAAAAGCTGAGGAGAGTACTCTAAACTCGTAAGTCTGAGACAAAGACGTTGAAGCTCCGGCAATGATAATGTCATGTACTACTGTCAAGTGGAAGGTTCTTCTATTCTTCCAAAATTTAAAATCAAATGAATTGTACAAACAGTCAAAACTCCTAATTGTTGTCGTAGTCTCCCGACTACTCACCTTCTTCTTCTGAATCTTCAGCCTCCTAACCATCATTGCCATCATTCCCTTTTTCATCTCCATCCTCCCCTTCCTCTCCGTCTTCTTCAGAAAGATCGACATCATCAAGTTCGTCCTCTTCTGCCTAGTCTTCCTCTGAAACATTATCGTTCACCCATCCTCTGACATCCATATCCTCCTCCTACTCTTCCAACTGTTTCAGCTGTTCAAGTTTCCTTTGCTTACGTTTGTTTTGACTCTGCTTTTATTGTTGCTGTGTCTTTGGAACAGGATCGCAAGCAACCATCTCATCGTTCCGAAGGTCATTTAGGAGTGAGGCGAAGTCGTTAGGCTTCTTCGACTGATCTGCATAGAACCTATTATCTTTGTTCCGAAATTGCAACGTACCAAGCAGTTTATCGTAATCTTCGTCAAGACCTTCTGCCTTTTCCTCGTTTTACTCAGCTATCCTCTGCTTCTCCATCTTAAACATCTTTGATTTGGCGATGATCTCTTCGTAAACCTGTTTCTTTGACTTCGGAAGGGCAGGTTTGTTGGGATCGTCTGTAGGTTGATCATCAAAACCACTGAAATGGAGCTTGTCAACAATTTCCTCATCCATCTGGGAGGCGTCGCTAACCGAAATTTCATCCTCTTCGAAATCCTCCATATCAGCAAGCTTTTTCCCCTTGTGGGTGAACTGGAAGCCACCTTCTCCGTCATCCAGGTCGAACCTGATCTTCTTTTTGCTTCCACCAAGCCGGCTATCTGCCATCTTATTAACCTTGTTTCGTTTTATGAGTCGTGTCACTGCATCTTCCTTCTTCTCGCGCTTCTTCAGCTTCCGAAGCTCTTTCTGGTCGGCGAAACTCTTGAAAGCTCCTCCTCCTTGCTTCTTGGTGGGTGATGCTGCAACCGCCTTGTTTGCTGGCAGCTGTCTCACGAGCTTCTTATTTTTGACTTGCTTTGCCATATTGTTGAGAGTTCTTATAATTTTCCCAATCAGAAATTTGGATGCTCGAATCCATCGTGCCTGAGTGGAGTCACGTATTGGCTTACCTGTGCTACTACCTCTACATTGTAGTGGCTGCATTAGCCATACCTGGTCCAACAGTAAGTGGTCATCCAACCCCAAAGCGTGGACCACAGCTCCAATACAAAATCATTGGCTTCCGGCTGACGATAGTCACAATCGTTGGGTTCATCCTATTCGGTGGAATGATATCAGTGCTCAAACCGATCCAACTGTTCAATGCTGCATACTTCGCTAACAACTTCTGGCCCCTCTTCGTCGTAGTCAATATCTTCGCCCTTCTCACCAGCATATTTCTCTACATAAAAGGTAAGTACAACTTGTCACTAAAGGGATAGCTCGTCGACACCCATTCGCACGGCAGCTTTGGCTTGGACTTCTGGGTAGGCAGATAACTCAACCCTAGAATTGGGACCTATGATATCAAGTTCAACGCTTACCGAGTCGGAATGTTGCTGTGGCTGGTCCTTAACCTTTCCTTTTTGGCCCAACAGCTGTAAATCTATGGAGAGACTACCTATCGAATGATGGGCTATCAAGTCACTGCAGGTTTCTACATCCTTGACTATTTCTGGTTTGAAGAGAGGATGCTCACCACTTGGGACATCATCAATGAGGAGTTCGGCTATATGCTAGTGTTTGGCGACTACGTTTTCATTCCGTTCACATTCAATATCCAGTGCCACTTCCTGACAGTCATGCGCGAGTATGACCTTCCTTGGCTCTGGTTAGTTGTGCAACTTGCTCTCTTCGCCCTGGGCTATTATATCTTTCGCACGTCCAACAGCCAAAAAAACCAGTTCAAGGTCAACCCTAAGGAACTAATCAACGGAAAAGAACCTGAAGTATTTGAAGGAAAGCTGTTGGTATCAGGGTTCTGGGGGCTGGGAAGACATATGAACTACACAGGCGATCTTCTCATGGCGTTCGCATACTGCCTTCCTTGTGGAATCGTTTATGGACCGAAGCCCTACTTCTACTTTATCTATCTGTCCTTATTGCTGCTGCATCGCGCTTACCGCGATGACGCTAAATGCCAAGAGAAGTATGGCAGTCTCTGGACGAGATATTGTAAGCGAGTGCCATACGTCTTCGTACCCTTCAAGTGGGACCGCTATCTCCAATCCGCTGGCAAATTCCTCTTTGGAGTGACCAACCCTGAATCAAAGCAGGAAAAACAACGCACCCACTGACATAAGTTAACCAATATTTGCAATTATCTAACATGGGTATCACTGTTTAGGCCTTTCGATCTGCAAGCTGCCCACACTTCGTCCCCACATCCACAGGGTTTCGATGGTCTGGCGATTCTGCAGTTCCGTGTCATAATCCGTTTCCTTCACCAACTTTTCCTTCACGCTGATGCCCGAATTCTCTAACTGCTACACTAGCTCCCCATAGAACTTCTTTCTGTCGCATTGTAACAGCCTGTAGTATTCTGAACTCTCGTCGGATGATATCTTGTCACAGTAAATTGGTGCTAGGGTCTTATTCTCAGTTATCTCAGCTACAATGATTTCAACATCAACAATGCTCTCGTGGTCCAAGCCACCGCCAAACAGCACCAGTTTCTTTCGGGTTTTGTCAGCGGTATCTAGGACACCGATCTGTGAAGCAGCTCGCTTTGAGAACATCTTGAGCTGTGTTGGTTCGATGACAAACTGACCATCCTTCTCACGGTAATCCGAGATGTTGTCGGAGTAGTCTTGGTAATTACTTCCACCAATCATCAGCACATCCTCCAAGTTTCCCAACTGGGGGTGATTCGTACTGCATATCACCTTTGTCAATGCGTTTTGATCTACATAGCTAACATTACCGTCCTTAATTCCAATCCACTCCTTGGCTGTAGAATTCTTTAGCTTTTCACCATAGAAAAGCACTTCCATTTCAGTCGAGAGTCCTCCCAATACTATGAGCTCAGAGGCGCCGGAATAGTTTCGAACGAAGGCCGTTGGCTTTGAACGCGGATATTTCAAAGGCGGTAAGACTGTCCATTTGTTGGTCGAGGGACTGAATCGTTCGCATTCACTCGTCGCAACACCTTTGGAGTTGATTCCTCCAATTGCATAGATTTCTCCTTGGTATAAGACGAGTGAATGGCCTGATCGTGGCACATTCATCGGAGCCTTTTTGGTAGCATTGAAACTAAAGGATCCTTCCTTGTTATGAACTTCAATAAACCAGGTATCAGCAGTGATGCTTTGTTCCTTTTTTCGTGTGACCATCCCACCACTGAGTAGGTAAGTATTGCCGTTGAGTGCTACATGCCCTCCGAATCGAGGATAGTCGTCTTCACGAATTTGATTTCCCTCTTGTTCGCTCAACTACCTAATCTCAGCCTCAGTATGGTCAAGCTTGTTCCTGATGGTCGTGTTCCTAACCAAGACCATTTGCAAGAAATGGCCTTTCTTTTCCTTACGCAAGAGTGGTGCTAATATGACAAATCCAGTCTCGTAGACTAGCTTGCCCTTTGAAACCCTATTCTCCTGAAGTGTAGCCAACTCACACCCGTAGGGACACATATTAAGGTTGAGCAGCACCGCAATGCATGTCGGACATACCTTAAGTGAAATATATTTGTGATTGGGACATTTTGTGAAGAAGGCATACTTACTTTCCTTGTGATTAAGTTAAGCAAACTTCTTCACGAAGTCACTATGCTCACGGAGCTTGCATGTCTCCTCATGCTTCTTCTCTCGTTACTTATTCCCGTCTGTACGCTTCCTTAAGCAGTGATGTTCCATCTAGTTCTTAAACTCTTCGGAACACTTCTTTTCGGAGAGGAATATAATGAGCTTCTTGATCATACGCATTTACTCGTTGGCGAGGCTGTGGCGTAGATTTTTCAGAAGTTAGTTGGTCTTGCTTTGACAAATTTTGCACTCCTTTTGTCCCTGGTACTTGTATATCAATTTGCGTTCACACTACTTGCAAATCAGCTTATCACTGAGGTCCAACTCATGGATCTGTGGTGGCACTGTCATGATGCACTCCAATTTCACTTTGCTGATCGTGGCGTTTGGATGCTCACAGATTTACTTCGATGAGAGGAACCGTTCAAGCTACTCGTTTCCAGCGCATTAGTAGCATACCGTCCTGTCTTCTACCTTGGTGTTGCAGGCAAGGATGATCATCTACGCGCACCTACCGCAGATATAACCATCTCCCCACTGTCTAATCTTGTGTTGGAGTCCGGGTTTCACCCCGCACTCCGCCATCACAAACTTGACACCGCCATCTTCCGTTTCATGGCTGCACAGAACTGTATGGACGCTGTCCTATGAATTGGTGGTGCTGGGTTCCATAAAGATATTATATAGAGTGCACAGACAAACGCAGCGAAGTCATTTCTCAGGGGTCAGTTAGAAAAGCTCTTAGTTAGTACGTTCGAGCGTCCGCCCGCGAGAACTGTGCTTGGCAACATACTGCCGGTACTTGTTCATCATTGTGCTGTAGAGTTGGCGTAGCTAGTTGTATGTTGTGGCTTCTACCTTCTTAGCTGACTACTTCTTCAGCTAGTCCAGCTGTCGCTGTAGGCAATGATTGGAAACCCGTTCGTTCTTGAGGTATTGGCGAGTTTGGTTGAGGGTTTCCTCGACCTCTCGCAGACTATCATAGACACTGCTGTTCTGTAGTAATTGCAGTTAGCGTCTAAGCTCATCGATTTTGAGTTCCAGCTGCCGCTAACGCTAGCCTTGGATTCTTTTTAGCTAATCGTCGAGGCGCGTTCGGTAGTTCCTTTCATATTCGATCACTTGTTCCTCGTACTGTTCTTTGGATTTCTTGAGCACAGTGTTTTCAGAGCGAACCCGTGCAATCTCCTGCTTCAGCTTACTTATTTCAGCCTTCAGCTCCTTATTCTAACGTTCCTTGATCGCAGCATCCGAAGATTAGCTGCGTGACGTAATCAGAGTCACCTTCTTGCAGGTGTTCACTTGCAACCGAAGGTTTCTCACATCTTCATCGGCCTGCTACTTTTAACGGTTGAGTTGGTTGACCTTGTCAATGAGCTTGCCGATGTTTTATGTGTCTTTCTTATATTTCACCTGCAGCTCCTCGTGTTCCAGCCGTAACAGGTGATACTACTTCAGCTGCTCCTCATAATCCTTTGAGGTACGCTCCAGCTGCCTCAACCGTCGTTATTACTTGGTAAGACAACTTTCGTCTTACTTTCGAGGTGTGCCTGGTCGCACCTTGCAGTCAACGACCTTCCGTTAGGTAGCGATATCCACCCGAGGATTTATTGCCAGGTTTCGCAGATACTTGTAGCTTTGCGATTGCGTTTGGTTGACCGACTCACTACATTGCAAAGCAGACTTGGGCTTCTCCTTCGTGGACTAAAAGCTTGCGTTTAGATTGGTGTCAGAGGCCTGCTGCTTAGCCTCCGTAGCTGCTGTTCTCATGATATCCTCAAGCTTCTTCATGCTCAGGATCTGGAAGTGGCAGTTATCAGTTCGCAACCGACGCTATTTTGAATTGGAAGAAGAGTCGTCACGAGACCTTTTAATGAGACGTCTACGCGATCCCGTTGAACTGTTATCTTAATTATGCTCGCTGCTGTCGTGACGGAAGGGCTCGACGTACGGAGAGGTACTATTGCAGTGTTCCTACGATGTTAGGGTAGGTGTCTAATAAGCCTGTGCTCGTTTTAACATTATAATTATATACCGGGTGGGTTGGAGGCTTCAAGCAGCGGGGCACAACTAACGCCCATCCAACATCGAGACACTCGCAATGTATCTTGATAGGGTTAGTGTTCCCAAACTGTATTGATATGTCTCTACAGTTCTGGATTTCCCTAAAGAGCTTAGCAATAGGGTAACATTCGATTGTTGATGATGGTAGGCCCTTCCAAAAATAATTTTAAGTGAGGATTGGAATGAACACAACGAAGAAGACCCAGGAGCCTCCCGGCTTCCTCACCATCCTGAATAGCTTGGAGTAGAGATTGTTTTGATGCAGCCAACAACCTATCGAAAAGTCGCTGGAAAAATGGTAGAGTCAGGGTACATGTGTTTGCTATTGCAGTTCGAAACGGTCACATCAAACGCATAACGGACTAATAGCTGCAGTTTCCAGTCTTCGAGGTGCTGGGCATGAACGTCAGTGCAAATTTCATAGCACTACCCCTCCAGCCCAAGGACTCGCTAGACATCACCCTGCCAATAATTATCCTGCTGGCGAAGAATGTAAGCCTCGTAGCTATTCAGCTGGACAAGTACTTCTGCTTTGAAGTGGAGGTCCTTGACGATAAAGGCTTCCGTAGGACATTCAAATGCTGCAACTTCCAATCTATCACTCGCATCAAGCCATTCTTCTGTTCGATGCCACTGAAGCTTGACGAGGGTTGGAACGAAATACAGTTTAACCTTCAGGAATTCTGCCAAAAGGCCTTTGGTACGAACTATGCCAAGACGTGCAGGGTCAAAGTCTATGCAAATTGCAGATTGGCTCGCATTTACTTCAACGACAGGAGCTATCCCTAGGAAGAAATTCCGACTGACTACAAGCTGTTTTTGAGGGTGCAACCGTTTGTACAGAGCAGAGGTCCTTAGCGAAGCTGATCTTGTTTATTAATTCACTATGAAGGAAACCGATGTTCAGAGCAAGGAGGGCACCGAGGGGGAGATGAACGGTAGGCAGCGCTCCCAACTGCTAATGGAGAACAACCCACAGTACCATCTCCACGAATGTAGGCTGCTGAAGATTCACGCGGACAATCAGTCGAAGAAGCAGCAGATCATCCATTGGAGCGTGTTCTTTTCAGTAACGTTCGTAACGTTCGTGGTGGTCAACTTCCGTAAGCATACCAAGCCAATTTAGTACCGCACCCCATCCGGTATTTCAGGGAGACTGAC